>OKWR01000026.1_pt1 | contig 211698 bp, 155 predicted proteins | sample 1607101 | NCBI WGS metagenome assembly OKWR01 (sample SAMN04414076, study PRJEB24778) | human gut metagenome | material: faecal | host: Homo sapiens
TTCTGCACGTCAATGAACTTTGTTCTCGGACGATGGATTCCCAACCTCTTGCTCAACTCGCACATCGTCTCGTAACTCTTCTCTATCCCTTCCCACAACAGCTTCGGGTCCGTCGGATACCTCATCTCGCTCTCATAGCAGGTCGCATCCGTGTACATCGTATCCAGGTTCTGCATGTATGGCTTCCATTGTTTCGCCAGGATGTCCTGCAACTGCTGTATCTTCAGTTTTCCGGCAAGTTCCAGCATTATGTCATCCAGCAGTTTGTAGTTTGTCAGCGGACGAGTCGGATCTATTATCACGTCGCAGAACATCTGGTAGTGGATGTTGCCGTTCAACTGTTCCATCAGTTTCGGGCAACTCAGACCCGTGTACATCTTTAGGAACATCAATGCCACTTTCCCCTCAGGTGTGAAGTATGACTTGCGTCCAAGTTTCGGCCTCATACTCTTACTGACGAGTCCGAAGTTCTCCGCCATCGCATGGAGCGGAAGCAGTTTCTTCATCCTGCCCAATTCACTCTTTTCAAACGTTGACCGATAGAGGTCATAAAAATCGAACTCCGAGAATCCGATATTCGGTGCTAATTCAGTAAAATTTCGTACTTTTGACATGCAGATTTATTTTGCGATTCCTCCAAATTCAGCTTTGCACGGCCTGTTGGAGGAATTCTTTTTCTCCATATCAAAGATACAAAATATTTAACACATTAGCAATCAATTTGTTAGGAAAACTTTAACATTTCCCGACAGTCCCTAGTTAAAAAATATTTACTTTTCCCAAATGTAGGGATTTGAAATCAAAAGTCAAGAGAAAATCGACTTAAAACGATAACGGAGACGGCACTTTGAATGCCGTCTCCGCAAGAATATCTGATATCCAATGATTTGCTAGAAGCTGTATCTTACACTGAATGTAGGAACGAAGCTGTAGAACAATCCGTCTTTCCAGAATTCGCCGTCACATATTCCGAATGCTGGACGAAGGTCCGCAGAAAGCTGGAGAGGGAACCAGAACTTGTATTCGAGTCCGATCTGACCTACAAATCCGAAGCAGAAATGATGGTCATCATTGTAATAGGTGGAACCCAGAGTGATACCAGGGCCGGCATACCATGCCCAATTGCCTCTAGGAGTCCATGAAGGCTGGGCGAATGTGAAGTTATATGTTCCGGTAGCCCTGAAGCCCGGCTTGCCGCCAAGAAAATCAAGTCCTGCATTGATTTCCATGAAGTGCGGTTTTCCGAAATAATGCTGATAGCTTGCTTCCAAGCCATAACCGAGTCTTCCGCCGATTGCCTTAGGTTGCGCGGAAGCCATTACTGCAAAGCCGAATACGGCTGCAATGACGATAATAACTTTTTTCATTTTGTCGTGTTTATGGGCATCTGCATCACTGCAAAATGTCCGGTTTAAATTTTCATACAATACAAATATATGAAAAAATTTAAGTTTTAGCACATACCTGAGAATCCCATGAATGCCAAGGCAAGGATGCTGACGGTAATGAGGGCGATCGGAATGCCGCGGAACGCCTTAGGAACATTGCTGATAGCCAGCTGCTCGCGCATACCTGCGAAGAGTACCATTGCCAGACCGTAACCCACTGCGGTGGCGAAAGCGTAAAGCATTGCCTCTCCGAGACCCATCATGTGGGCAGCTTTGCCGAAGGTGAACTCCTTGGTAACCACTGTAATGGCAACACCGAGCACGGTACAGTTCGTGGTGATGAGAGGAAGGAAAATTCCGAGTGCCTGATACAGGGACGGGCTGACCTTCTTCAACACGATTTCCACCATCTGCACGAGAGCTGCGATGACCAGGATGAATGAAATGGTCTGCAGGAACTCAAGTTCCAGAGGCTGAAGAACATAATTGTTGAGCAGGAAGGTAACCAATGTCGCGAGAGTGATGACGAAGCATACTGCCGCAGACATACCGGTAGCCGTGGAAAGCTTGTTGGAAACTCCCAGGAACGGACAGATACCGAGGAACTGCGCAAGTACGACATTGTTTACGAATACCGCAGATATGATGATAAGTAAAATTTCCATAATCCGAATCCTTTATTATTTCTTGAGGAACTTGTTGAACAGAACCATCAGGTATCCGAGAACGAGGAATGCTCCAGGCGCCATGATGAACGCAAGAATACCGTCACCGGCAATGAACTTGAATCCGAAAACGGAACCATTTCCGAGAATCTCGCGTACAAGTCCGATCACTGTCAATGACACCGTAAATCCGAGACCGACTCCGAGACCATCAAGTGCAGAATCTATGATGCCATTCTTGTTGGCGAAGGCCTCTGCGCGTCCGAGCACGATACAGTTCACCACGATAAGGGGAATGAACAATCCGAGCGTAGCATAGACTGCAGGGACATAAGCCTGCATAAGAAGCTGAAGTACAGTCACGAACGTAGCGATAACCACGATATAGACAGGGATATGCACCTTGTCCGGAACGGCCGGAGCGATAGCGGAAATCACAATATTGGAAAGAATCAGCACGAACAGAGTTGCAAGTCCCATGCTGAGACCATTGATGGCTGAAGATGTCGTAGCCAATGTAGGACACATACCAAGGATAAGCACGAATGTAGGGTTATCCTTGACAAGACCTTTGGTTATAAGCTGTAATTTTGTCATTGTTCTATCCTCCTTATTCTACTTCAACACTTGCAGCCTCCTCGGAAGCAGGTTCTGCCACAACTTCATCAACTACCGGCTTGCCGCCTTCGAGAGGGGCTGTCGTCAATGCATACAGAGCATTCTGGATTGCAAGAGTATAGGCTCTGGAAGTAATCGTGGAAGCCGTAATGGCATCTACGTCACCGCCATCCTTCTTCACGAGCAATTTTTTCTGTTCAGGATTCCAGCCTTTGAACTGCCCGAAGAAACTCTCTTCGGTACACTTGGCTCCAAGACCAGGTGTCTCGCTATGTGAAAGCACGGACGTATTGTAGACCGTGCCGTCAGGAAGCAGGCCGACCATGAGTGTAAGAGGGCCGCCGAATCCTGACACGGTGGATTTTACGGCGATTCCGATAACCTCACCGTCCTTGGTGCTGAAATAGCACTCTGACTCTCTTCCGCCTACCTGACAAGGCTGGGCATCGGAAATTTCCCCGCCTTCCGGCAATACCTTGGAAACAGATGCCGTGAGGATTGCCTTGTTGGTGATTTTAATCGGTTCCTTGGTTACTGCATAGACACCTGCAAGCACTGATGAGCAGATAAGTGTCGTGCCGAAAAGGCAAAGGACCATGTTCTTCAAATTAGATTTTGCTGCCATGACTATTTCCTCCCATACTTTTTCTGGTGGAACCACATGTTGATGAGCGGAACCACGGAGTTCATAATAAGAATAGCGAATGACATACCTTCAGGATATGAGCCGAAGTATCTGATCATCAATGTTATGAAACCGATGCCGATACCATAGACGATACCGCCTTTCACGGTCATTGGAGAAGTGACATAGTCCGTGGCCATGAAACATGAACCGAGAATCATACCTCCGGTAAGAAGGTTGAATACAGGATCGGTGAACCTGTCAGGATTGATCAGCCAGAAAATCAGCGAAACTGCAGCCACAGTAGCCCAGATGGAGAGTGTGATATGCGGTTTGATGACCCTGCGCACAAGCAGATATACGAAACCTGCAAGAAGGGCAATAGCCGAAATCTCACCTACAGAACCACCGAGATTGGCGAAAAGCATCTGTGCGTATGACAAGCCTTTCTCAGACATGATTTCCGGAACTGTCTGATCCTTCGCGAGTCCCTCGGTTATCATGCCGAGAGGTGTCGGACCTGTAACGGCATCCAACCCGAACAATCCCTGAGGCATCTGCCACTTGGTCATGTAGGAAGGGAATGACACGAGAAGGAACACACGGCCAGCGATTGCAGGATTGAAAATGTTCTGTCCGAGTCCGCCGAAAGTCATCTTCACGACTCCGATAGCGAACAGCGCGCCGATGAACACCACCCACCAAGGAGTAGTGTAAGGCAGGTTCAATGCCAGGAGAATACCGGTCACCGCAGCTGAATAATCGCAGATGGTAGACGGCTTCTTCAGAAGGAACCTTGTGATAAGGTACTCGATAAGGACACAAGAAATGACGCTTGTCGCAAGTACCACGATTTCGCCAAGGCCGTAGAATACGACCGAGACAATGACCGCAGGCAACAGAGCGATTACCACATCCCGCATAAGCGACTTCGTGGAAACCGGTGCATGAACATGCGGAGACGGTGAAACCAAAAGTTTATTCATTGTATATCATTGGTTTATACGTTCAACTTATTTCTGTGGCGCAGCAGCCTGTGCAGCGGCTTTGGCAGCGGCGGCCCTGGCTCTGATGATGCCGAGAACCTGTCCCTTCGCCGGTCTGATGATATCCAGCAGAGGAATATATGCAGGACAGCTGTAGAGGCAGCAACCGCACTCGATACAATCCTGGACTGCATTGGCCTCCAATTCCTCGGTCATGCCGTGACGGGCCAGCCTCTGGAGCAACCACGGCTCAAGGCCCATAGGACATGCGTCGGCACATTTGCCGCAACGGATACAGTTTCCTTCAATGCCGCGCTTCGTCTGTTCCTCGGTGAGGAAAAGCAATGCTGATGTTCCTTTCAATGTCGCAGCGTCGAGATTGGCAATGGCCTTGCCCATCATAGGACCGCCGCTGATGACCTTCACGGCATTCTCAGGAGCACCGCCCATCTTCTCGATGATATAAGATATAGGAGTACCTACACGCACAAGATAATTGTGCTGCTTGTCCATCGGGACACATGTTCCGGTAACGGTAACTGAATTGTCAATGATAGGCTTGTTCTTCTGGACAGCGTCGTAAATCGCGAGAGCCGTAGCCACATTCTGCACGACAGCACCTACGTCGATAGGAAGCGCTCCTGAAGGAACCTGACGGTGCATGACAGCGTCAATGAGCTGTTTCTCACCGCCTTCCGGATATTTCTTGAGAAGGCTCAACACCTTGATACCGGCAAACTTAGGCGATTTTTTCTGGAAGTCAGCCACGATTTTCTGAATATGCTCAATGGCCTCAGGCTTGTTGTCCTCGATGGCGATGGTCGCTTCTGCCACGCCGAGAACCTGCTTGATGATGGCTGTTCCGACTACTACCTGCTCACCTTTCTCCAGAAGAGTCCTGAAGTCGGATGTAAGATAAGGCTCGCACTCGCAACCATTGATGATAAGCATGTCGCATTTCTTTCCTGGAGGAGGAGTAAGCTTGACATGTGTAGGGAACGTAGCACCGCCGAGACCGACGATACCGCCCATCTTGATCTTGTCCATGATGACCTTGTTGTCATCGGTGAACTCCGTGACAAGAGTATCGGTACGGTCAATGTTTTCCATCCACTCGTCACCCTCAACCTGTATTTCAATGCAGGTCTGCATGTTGCCGGCGAGATCCTTGCGAGGTCCGATGGACTTAACTGTTCCGGAAACAGATGAATGGATATATGCCGAGACGAAGCCGCCCGGTTCCGCAATCGGCTGACCGGTCAGGACCTTGTCTCCTACAGCTACAATCGGCTTCGCAGGAGCTCCGATATGCTGTGATACAGAGATATATACTGTCGGCGGAGTAGGCAGGGTCTCGATGGCACAGCCACGCGAAATCTTATTGTCTGCCGGATGTACACCGCCTATGGAAAATGTTCTTTTCATAATATCGGTTCTCCTTATGCTTTAACTACAGGTTTTTCAACAGTCTGCGCCGGTTTCTTGGTGCGGTCTACCGGTTTAGGGAAATTGACATCATGGATCGCTCCGGTAGGACAAACCACCACGCACTTGCGGCAGAGCTTGCACTTCGCATAATCGATGTATGCCACATTGCCTTCCACGGTGATGGCGTCATGAGGACAAGTCTTGGCGCACAATCCGCATCCGATGCAGGCAGCCTTGCAAGCCTTGCGGGCAACAGGGCCTTTGTCCTTGTTCACGCATGAAACGTAGACACGCATTCCGCGAGGACCTTTGTTCCTGAGTTCAATGATGGATTTAGGACAAGCCTTCACGCATGCTCCGCAGGCAACGCACTTGGATTCGTCCACGACAGGGAGTCCCGTCTTCTCGTCCATTGACAAAGCACCGAACTGACATGCTTCCACACAGTCGCCGCAACCAAGACATCCGAATGAACATCCGGTATCACCGCTGTACAGACCGGCTTTGACTTTGCATGACTTAAAACCATCATACTCATTGGTCTTAGGTCTGTTCTCACAAGTTCCGTTACAGCGGACAACTGCAACCATAGGAGCTTTTTCCTCTACCTCGTAACCGAGAATCGCAGCAACCTTCTGCATGACGGCATTGCCTCCCACCGGACAGAAATTATTGTCCAGATTCGGAGCTTTCACAGCTGCTTCCGCAAATGCATGACAACCTGCAAATCCGCAACCGCCGCAGTTGGCGCCCGGCATCACTTTCTCCACTTCCTCAATTCTAGGGTCTTCCTCCACCTTGAACTTTTCAGCTACAAGGTAAAGAACTACTGCCAGAACAAGGCCGAGCACTGTGATGACCACAATAGTCCAAATAATTGTTGAAGTCATTATTTTTATGAATTGAGATTATAATCTTTCCGTATGCGGAACACGTAATCTTTCGAGATACGGTTCCTCATGAAATACAATGCCAGATACCAGACCGCCACTCCGGCGAGTCCGGCCAATCCGGCATAAACCTCGTGCATCCCTGCATAAGACATTGACACACAGATAGCAAGCAAAATTACAAGCGGCACGGCATAAGCAGCCAGAACCGCCTTCATACCCATGGATGCCGTCAGCACAAGCTCCACTTCATCTCCCGGAGCATAACCGCTGTTCCCGAAAGCCGGGACATCCACTATCTTCTTCACAGCCTCGGACATGGAACAAAGCCCTGCCGCATGACAGGACGTACAAGCCGAACTGGATATTATTTCCACGCGTATCTTTTCAGCATCAACCGAAAGGACCCTTCCTCTATGCGAAACTTCCTCTTTCATGGCTAATTGCTTATGATGGAATCGAACGGATATTTGAGTCCCTCCCAGCCGATGAGACATCCGGAAGCCCTTCCGACCTTCAACGGAGCCTCGAAGTAGACCGGAATCCTGTTTTCATCTTCAGTAATCCACACGAACATATCCTGTCCGCTGCCGAAGACATCACCGGCTATAAGCTTGGCGGCAAATTTCATTGTCTTTACCGTCCCTATACCTTTTATATATTTCTTCTCCTTTCCGAGCCAGATGAAATAGACATTGTAGATGTCATCGTCAATGACGAATGTCATCGGATATTTGATGTTCGGCTTCACCTTGCTGAAATTCATGTTCCTCGCCATGTAGAACAATGACGGAAGGTCATAGGTGCATCCAGAAAGCGGCAGTTCTTCCGTGCGTGCAGGCCTTCTGGAAGTTTCCAGTTCCGCGCGGATATGCTTCGACTCGTCCGGGTCCCAGATATACTCATACCTGTTCACGGAATAATAGCCTCCCTCGCGGGAATCCCTGTAGAACTTTAGCGGAACCACGCCGTCACGAGTGAACCATGACTGGAAATCTTCACGCACCTTGAAGAACATGTCGTAAAATCTCGCAGTCCTGCCGAATACGGAACAATGAAAAGCAGGTATTCCGTTCAATGTCGTCGTGTCAAGCTTCACATAAGCTTTCGCCACGTCGGAATTGATGGCCTTCCACTTGTAATGGATGACGAAATCCAGCTTTTCCCCGCCGACAAAGGCCAACTTGTCCTCCGCAAGGCTCTTGACAGGAATACAATTGGGGCCTTTCAAAGGTTCTACCGCATTTGTATTCACGGACAGGAACACAAGCGACGCCGCCAGGATATGTCTAAGACATGATTTCATAATCAGAAACCTGTATTTTGGAATTCTCCGTTACCCGGTCCGGGATATCCGCCTTCGCCGAAACCGCCGTCAAAGCCACCGCCGAAATCATTGCCGGACGGGAAACCGGAATCTACAGGATCGTCATTCATCGCGGACGCGAAAGTATTGGAAAGGCCGTCGGAGTCTTCCACGAAGCGGAGCTGGTCGCCCTTGAACTTCATAGGAATCGTACCGATCTGACCGTTACGGTTCTTGGCCACCAGGATCTCCGTATATTCCTTGTCATCAACGGTATCGCCCATGCCGATAGCATCAGGACGATGCACGAAGAGAACGATATCGGCATCCTGCTCTATGGAACCGGACTCACGCAAGTCGCTCAACATCGGGCGGTTGTTGCTGTTCCCACGCTGCACCGCATTTCGCGAGAGCTGTGACAATGCCATGATAGGAATCTCCAGTTCCTTGGCCGTTCCTTTCAAGGTACGGGAAATCGCAGCCACTTCCTGCTCACGCATGCCACGCAATTCCGGAGGTCCCTGCATCAGCTGGAGGTAGTCAATGACGATGAATCTCACTCCCTTGGACTTGACGAGACGTTTCGCCTTCGTACGGAATTCCATAATGGAAATGCCCGGAGTGTCATCTATATAAATAGGAGATTTCGCCAGGGCCTTGGTGCTGTATGTGAGCTGGTCCCAGTCTGCCTGGTCCAGTTTCACGCCGCCCTTGATCTTGTCGGCCGCCAAACCGGACTCGGTCGTCATGAGACGCTTCACCAGCTCTATGGCTGACATTTCCAGAGAGAAGATGGCCACAGGCATATTGTTGTCCACAGCCGCATTTCTCAGGAGGTTCAGCGAGAATGCCGTCTTACCGACGGACGGACGCGCACCGAGAATGATAAGGTTCGATTTCTGCCATCCCAATGTATATTTGTCCAATGTCGGGAAGCCTGAAGGCACGCCGCTGATACCGGACTGGCCCTGCATTTCCTCGATTTCGTCCAATGCGGATTTCAGTACGGAACCTACGTCCTGCACATCCTTCTTCACATTGTTCTGGATAGCTGCGAAGACCTTGGACTGCGACATGTCGATGAGGTCATCGACATTCTGGGAGTCGTCGTACGCTCCTTTCAGAATGTCGTAGGCCGCCGTAATCAAGTCTCTCTGAATACATTTCTGCTTGAGAATCTTGATATAGTACTCCACATGGGCAGCCGCGCCTATCTTCTGGGAAAGCGCGACCAGAGCCACTGACCCGCCGACTTCCTCCAGATTCTTCCTCTCCTGGAGCTTCTGCGAAACAGACAGCAAATCTATGGCGACATGCTCGTTGACGAGTGCCACCATAGCTTCGAATATCATTCTATGTTTCGGTTCGTAGAAGCAGTCCGGAGACAATTCCTCCATCGCCTCGTCCACGCATGTCGGCTCGATGAGAAGTGCACCAAGCACAGCCTCTTCGAAATCGACAGCCTGAGGTGGTTTGTTTCCCATCTCAAGCCCGAGGGTATCAAGGTTTACCTTCTTGTCCGCCTTCCTTGAACTTCTCTTTGGATCCGGCATAAGGACTTAGGCTTTTTCCCCTTCGATCTCTGAACTTACGATAATTCTTCCGCAATGCTCGCAGATGACAAGCTTCTTGTTCGAAGCGATGTCGATAAGTCTCTGCGGGATAATTGTATTGAAGCAACCGCCGCACGCATTGCCGTTGTATACACTTACGACAGCAAGATGATTTCTCTCGCTCTGACGGATACGCTCGTAAGCGCTCATTGTCCTAGGGTCGATCAATGCAGCACAAGCGTCTCTCTTGGTGCGGAGAACCTTCTCCTCTTTCGCGGTAGACTCCACGATGTTGGAAAGTTCCTCTTTCTTGGCTTTCAGGTCCTCGTTCCTGACATTGGCTTCATCCTTGATGTCAGCGAGTTCAGCCTTCTTGGCAGCGATGATTTCCTTGGTATCGGCAACATTCTTCACTGCGATCTTCTTCAGAAGGTCCTGGTTCTCAACTTCCTTGGAAAGTGAATCATACTCACGGCTGTTCGTGACGCTATCCATCTGGTTCTTATATTTCTCGATAGCGGTGTCGCACTCCACGATCTGGTGCTTGTAGTCCGTGATGTTCGAGTTGAGAGTATCAATCTCCGTGTTGATCTGGGCAGCACGGGTCTTGAGTCCGAGCACCTCATTCTCAAGATTCTCCACCTCTACAGGGAGCTCACCTCTGAGCTGAAGGATCTTGTCGATTTCTGAATCTGCTTTCTGGAGCGCATAAAGAGTCTTGAGCTTCTCCTCAACACTCAACTCAGAATCTGCGAAATTTTTCTGAATGGAAACGAAGGTCTCTCTCTGATCTATCGGAGTCTCGACTTTCTTGATTTTCTTGGCCATATCTAATTATATATAATTTACGATGTATCAGTATCAAACGTAAAGCACAGGATTGCTTTCGGCAAGCCCGGCACTTTTGCGAACTGCAAAGTTAGGAAATTTTTTCGTTATCACGGAAAATAATATGTCCACAATATCCACTTCGCTCTCGAAATGTCCGATATCCATAATCATGAAGCCCGGACGCGTGAAAAAATGATGGTACGAAATATCGCCGCTGATATAAAGCTGCGCACCCGATGCCATGGCCTCGTCAATGAGGGAAGAGCCGCTTCCGCCGCACATTGCAATCCTCCTGACCTTCACTCCTGCATGGCGGGAACATCTGGCGGCCACCAGATGGAACTTGTTTTTCACCATCGCCACAGCTTCCTGAGCATCAATCTCTTCCGGAAGATTTCCGACGGCTCCGAGTCCGACACCGTCACCGTCCTTTTCCAGGATTTCCACATCTTCAAGTCCAAGACGGGCAGCCATTGCACCGCTCACTCCGGCGATCACCTTGTCGGCGGTCGTGTGGGCTGCATATACGGCAACATTGCCGGAAATCGCCTTCATTATCGTCAAACCGACGGGATCGTCCGGTGAAATCTTCTTCACGCCCCCGAAAATCAGAGGATGGTGCGTGATGATCATGTCAGCGCCGTCCGCCACGGCTTCATCCACCAGCTCCGGCGTGCAGTCGAAGCCGATGAGAACCTTGTGCACCTGAGCAGAAGGAGAGCCGATTATCAATCCGCTATTGTCCCATTTTTCCTGTATCCCGAGAGGCGCAAACTCCTCAAGAGCATCAATTATATCCTTGACAACCATATCGTTACAATGATTTTCTGATTTCTGCAAGTTGCTGACGTATCGACTTCAGGCAGTCCACGGCTTTCACACGGCTCTCCACACTTTTCCTGTCCTCGGTCAATTTCTTCTTGGCTCCGGCCAATGTCATGCCGTTCACTTTTACCAGATGATATATCTGCTTGAGCACCTCCAGGTCATCTGCAGTATACATTCTGTTGCCCTTCGCATTCCTGTGAGGCTTGAGGAAACGGCTGAAATTGTCAGACCAATAACGTACCAGAGAGACATTCTCCCCCAACATTTCAGCGGCCTCGCCGATAGTGTAATAAAGTTTTTCCATCGCCATGTACGATTTTAATCCATACTTTGTCCCGTAGTGGCAGCCATGTATGCAGCTTTGAGGTAATCCTGCGGCGAAAGTGACGCGAACAAGAAGTTCACAGGGTTCAGCACCAGGCTGTCACGATGGACCTCATAATGCAGATGCGGCGCAAAAGAGTTTCCGGAAATGCCCACATTGGCAAGTTTCTTTCCGGCTTTCACGGTCTCACCTTTTCTCACCACGATATCCTCCAGATGGGCATATACGGTCACATAGCCCCCTTCATGAGTCACCTCCACGACATTGCCCAAGCCCTTTCTCGACTTTCTCACATCAGTGACCATGCCAGGCCCGGCCGCGAGCACAGGAGTTCCCTGCCCCACGATAAAGTCAATGCCGTTATGCTGCGTAAGCACCTTATAGAAAGGATTCATCTTCATTCCCACGGAAGCGCCGACCTGCGCAAATTTCAGGCCCTCGACCGGCATACGCATCGGCGGCGTCACATGCCCTTCCGCGCACACATCAGCGAAAATCGCCCTGAAATCCTCATCCACCGACTTTACCGCCCGGGTCAATGCCTCCGCTTTCTTCTCCGTATATTCGACAATGTCCTTGTCTGCAACGGAATCTCCGGCGAAAACGAAAGTCATGGAGCTCAACGGGTCCACGGAAGGTGCATCTGCCTTGAAAATCTGCTTGTATATGGCATTGTCCCTGAATTCGAGGTCTTTGACCACATCCGAAATGAGGCGCTCCTTCTCCAGCATCTGCGGATAGAGCTTTTCATACATGCGGTTCTCCCTCTTCAGCCTCCGCTCCTCGTCAGTATTGATCACCAGCGAAAAAATCAGATAGTAAAACGCTGCAAGAGAGGCTGTCGCAATGACCCATTTGGCACAGCTCCACAGAATTTCCCATACGGAATGAGTCACTTTGCGGAGACTGAAATCCTTGTCTACTACGTACTTGCTCTTCATTAACGGCCCTCCCGTCTGGACTTGCGGATATGTCCTGTCATGACATTGTCCGACTCGGCAGCCACCTTGTCCACCATGGACGAATATTCCTCAATCGGCATATCCAGGTCGAAATAGTTCACAGGATTCACGTATTTGCCCTTGTACATCACCTCGTAATGCAGATGCGGGCCCGTGGACTTTCCGGTATTTCCGCTTTCGGCAATGCATTCTCCACGCTTGATCTTCATGCCTTCCGTAACCAGGACAGTCTTGAGGTGGGCATATCTGGTCTTATATCCGAAGCCATGGTCGATCACGATCGAATTTCCATAGTTGAACAAATCGAAAGTCACGGAAGCCACGACACCGTCACCCGTAGCATAGACAGGATTTCCCGGTTTCAATGCGAAGTCGAATCCGGTATGCATCCTGGTCTTGCCGGAAATAGGGTCGGACCTGTAGCCGAACGAGCTGGAAAGGCGGAACTTGGACCTGTCCGGAACAATCGGCAACACGGCAGGAATACAAGATGCCATGTCTCCTGCACGACGGGAAAGCGATTCCACGTCATCAAAAGACTTGCTCTGCACGAAGGTCTTCTTCGTGAGCACATCCAGACGGATGGTGGTCATCTTCAGCAATGAATTCTCGGAGATATTGTCCAGATAGGCGTATCTGTTCACTCCTCCGAAGCCGGCATTCCTCACTTCCTGCGGTATTTCATTCATACCGAAGATGTTCCTGTAGATTTCATCGTCACGGATACCAAGGCCACGCAACGTTTCATCATACATGTCCAGCTGCCTGTTCATAAGTTCCAGCTTGGAAATCCACTTAGCATTGGATTTCCGGAGCATAGTCGTCTTTGGCAGTTCAAGACCCAAGACGGAAGTAAAAAGCCATAGATAAACACACGACAAAGCGACACTTGCCACAACAAGCGCCGCCATTTTCAGGAAACGTGACTTCGTGGAGACATTTTCTATCTCATACAGAAGCGTTTCCGGATCAAGTCTATATTTCTTTTTACCAGACATATTAATTTTTTACTCAGACGGCAATGCTATCAAAGTCCATTCCGAAGTCTCGCCATCTTGTTCCACGGTGAACCTGCGCTCGTTGAAACAATCCAGCGTCACAGGGAACGAGCTGATAGTCTGCACATTGCCATGCATGTCGGTAGTGGATATGATGCGTGAACGCTTGAGACCCAGTTTCATGTCATTGATGACAAGATTCGATCTGGAATCTATCGCACTGCCGACATTCGGCTTCACCTTTATACTTATCTTCCTGGTATCGGGGAAAATCGTGGCTTCCCCTACCATCCTATCACATTTCACATAACGCTCCACGGGCTGCTCCGCAGAAATCGTCCACTTGAAATCCCGGAATACGGACAATGTCACCTGATACGGGGACGTCAAGTCGATCTTCCTCCCCTCTGCAATGGCAGGGTCCTGGCAGCGGGTTCCTTCCGAGAATTGTACGGTCTTGATATGCAAGTCATTGACATAAACATCTTCGTCCAATACGATATTCACCGTACAGGAGTTGACGTTGATTTTCGAAGAAACCTGTCCGAACACCTCGAAGACAGTGAAGTCCGCATGGTTCTTCGGCAGCGACATATCATTGTCGAGACCGCATGAGACAAGTCCCGATGCGGCCACGGCAACCAATATGTATAATCCACGTCTCATGCCACTACAGCTCGGCAGGGTCATAAACGAACGAGAACTCATCCAGGTACAGGACGCTTCCCTTTCCTCCGGTGAAGTAGTCGCCATACTTGCTGGCAGCACCTACGATCACTATCTGCGTCGGCTTGCGTGTCGTGCTGCGATACTCCAATTTGATCGTAAACGGTTCATAGCCATTGACCAAGCCATCCTTCGTGCTTGTCACAGTTCCGGATTCCACCTTGCCATAGGCGATGATGTCGCTGCCGTTCACATCCACGAACTTGCCTTCAGAAGTGTTTATCTGGAATCTGTCGGCACGGTCCGTCAGGAAAATCTGTATCTGGCAAGTATCCGGCTGGCCCTTCAAAGCCTCGTGGGCAGCGTCCGCCATGTCGATGTTCATCGGAGTATAGTCGAAATATCCTTTAAGTGCCAAAGGCCTGGAAGTGAACGGCGTACCCCATTCCAGAGCCGCTCCGCTCATACCGATAACCTTCTGGAAGGCACCCGTATAGATGTTTCCGGCAGCCATGATGCCGAATGCCGTCATACTCTCAAGTTTCACTGCGCTCTTGCCTTCACCCGTGGCAGCCAGATGGCCGGTTTCCTGTTTGGTAGGAATCGTACCGAGTCCTGCGGTAGCCTTGTTGGCAGAATCCCATACGGAATATCCGCTGGCATTAGGCATCGGAGCCTTTCCGCTCATATACCATGAATCGAAATTCATGTTGTGCACCTCCGCAGCAGCCTCAGTGGTGAAAGCAATCTGTTTCTTGCCTTCTTCCTTGGCAGTCACTGCACGTACGATATAGTTCGCACCCGGCTCCAGACCGGCAAGTCTCGCCGTAAATGCCTTGTTTTCAGCATCAGTCTTGATCTCGCCTGCGAAATCAGTCCACGCCTCTTCAGTCATCTTCTTGTACTGGAGTTTCAATCCTTCCGGCACGCTGTTGCTTTTCAATGAACCGGTCACATCGGCAAACAACGCCCATGCATTGACCGACTTCGCCTCAGCCTCGGAGCTCGTGAAATCCAGCGTCAGGTCAAACTCCTTCTCCGTCATGTTGTCGTCCAGGACAATCCTGATGCCTGCGGCGCCGGCGCTCGGGTCCACCGTCTTGATTCTGAAGTTCAATGCATATTTATGTTTCGCCTTCACGTCAGCGACAGTCTCGGAGCGGGCAAATGTCCTGCCGGCATTGTTCGTCAATGACAATGTCCATGTAAATGAACCTGCAGGGGCGAAATATCCCGTCTTGCCGAAGGTATCCAGCTCCTTGCTCCACACAAGGTTGCCGTTTCCGCTCACGACCTTCAACGACCATGACGTGAAGTATGTCCCGAAATCATCAGAGAAGGCAGGGGCTACCAAAACATCTGCAAGCGAGCATTTTATGTCAGCATTGGTCACCTGGTCGGCAAGTACCTTGACATCGGACTCGCCGTAGTAGCGCGGGTCGTCGAACACGGCATCCACCTGCGCACGGTTCTCCGCTGTCACCTTGTAAGTAGCGCAATTGAGCTGCAGCGGCTCGGCCTGCAAAGTGCGATGGTCGCTTATCTCCTTGACCATCTCGCTCCCCTTGTATATCTTCAATGCGAACGGCGTCTCCGCAGTCACGTCGGCCTTGGTGGTAATCAGAGTGAACGAATCATCCTGTTCCACTGCTGCCGTCAGATAGCCGTGACCGCCATCAGGAACTGCCGTTTCCCTGCTGCATGATGCCAAAACCAGCGTCATGCAAGTCAGGATGTTTATTAATCTATTGATTTTCATTTGATTCTTGCTCTAATGGTCCTAGTTTCCGCGATATTGGAATTGGAGAGCCTGTGTCAATGTCTGGCCGGCCTCATCCGTCACTTTCAATGTGAATGTATGATATGAATTCACTTCCGGATTATAAAGCAGAATCATTGGAAGAAGGCTTGAGAGTGTGAAAGGAACAGTCTCCATACCTTTCACGCTGTCTCCGGTAGGGATTTCCAGTTCATTCAAACTGCTGAGATTTGCATTGTTCACGAGGTCCATGGTCAGGCCGTCGCCAGTCATACTCCTGATAACTCCCTCAAATTCAGCGCAATCTGATTTCACTTCGATGAGGAAATCCTTTACCTTGCCCGGAACGTTCACGGTAATTACTACAGACATACCTTCGGATTTGAGCTCAGTCAATGCAAATGTAGGATTGGCTTCCCATACTAGAGAAGGCTTCGCCGGCAATGACGGGTCCGGCTGAGGATCCGGATTAGGATCCGGTGTAGGATCCGGTGTAGGGTCTATCGGGTCAGGGATAGGAATTTCTTCGAATCCGCCTACGACGATACTTTCAGTCCTGTCATTTACGGTACCGTCCACAGCAAGCGTAATCTGCTGTACCTGTCCGGTAACACGCGCGTCCAGATTCAGGATGATATGGTCCTTAGGGTGGACATTCTTCACCACATAAGTGAGCGCAGCGGTAGAACCGTCGATTTCACGTTTACCGTCAATCTGAACATAAAGCTCTGATGCTGAGAAATATCCGTCCTTGGAAAGTTCTGCAGCAAGGGCGTCGGAGCTCTCTTCCCCTGTCTTGCTCCATGTCAGGAAATCATTGTCCGTAGCGGAAACCTTGATGTTGAATTCCTGAAGCTCGGTCTTGAACGTGTCGGTGCATTTTATGGACACCATGGTGTTCGAAAGGGAGCATTTCACATTGACAGGAGACGTGGCACCTGCTACGACGGTGAAGTTCTGTGTTCCTTCGAACAGAGGCTGGTCCCACGCGGCAGCTTTTCCGGCAGGAGATCCGGCTGTAATGCGGTAAGAGCCTGTAGGAAGCTCGATCGCCCGGTCCAGAATGTCCTTATAATTATATGTCTGGGTTCCGCCTCCTTCGAGGTTGCTCTCGATCTTGACGACAAACGTATTGATATCAACCAGTTCAGAAGGCATTGCCTTGGTGCTGACATTCACCTCATTAAGGTTGGCGTCAGCCGTTACGGACTGCAGGACGAAATAGCCCTTGTTTTCCTCGACTTTCGTCTGCTTGCAGCCTGCAAGAACTGCTGCTGCGGCCAATATGGTAATGATACTGCGTTTCATATCTATAGTACTGTTATCCTTGTTTTTATTCATATATAAGTTCGATGTCGTCCACGGTAAGGACGTTTCCTACATAACGGGAATCAGAGTAGCCTTTAAATGCGTTATCGTCACCCCATACCTGCTTTACAGTAGGCTTTTCTGCCGTGCTGGAGATGAAGACGATATACATGTCAGTGGCTTTCAGCGATGTATCCGTGTAGACTACAGGCAGTTTCGCGAGAGTATATTCGCCGACTTCCGTGTTTCCGGTCAATTCGGCACGGCCAAGTTCAGTGACCTTGCCTCCGTCCCTGTTCTCGACCACGATGTATGCCTTGAAATATTCCGAGTTCAACGGCGAGAACTTGTAATAGAATTCCAGATAGTCCGGGCGCGACTTGAATGTCCGTCCATAAGTCTCAGGATTCTCGGCATTGAGCGTATAGCTTCCCATGAACAGCATTCCAGCCGTCTGGTTCTTCAGCACATAGCCGCCTCCTGCAACGAAAGTGGTTCCTGCTCCCCAGTTCAAGGTACTGATTTCGGCAGCGGCCGAACCGCTGTGTGAATCGGCTGTCTTCAGCGTTCCGGAATAGGAAGTATAGAAGCATGACGCACCGCTTCGCTGTGATGTCGTCAGGTCATTTCTCGTAGCCCAGTAATCGGCAGCCTCGGCAGATGCCTTAGGGAACCACTCATAAATGGCTCTTCCGACCCATGCCGTCTTTTTCTCATATACCTTGGTATCATACCAGTTCTCGAAGCCGGCATTCTCCACCTGTGAAGCATCCTCGGTCTTTACGGTAATGATCTCCGTGGCATTGTCAGGATTATTGTTGTAGACAGCTCTGAACTGATAGTCCGTACCAGAAGCCAAGCCAGCTATCTTATTGAATTCCACCACTTTGCCGGAAACCACACCGTCAGCATTCTTCCAAGTCCCGTCTACGGTCCTGTACTGCAATGTGTAATTCTCAGGCTTTCCGGCTTCGACGTTCAGGCTGACATTGCGCACGCTGCGTGCAAAGGCATTGGCCTCGGACAGGTTCAGGACGGCATTGTTCTTCAGCATCTTGAGCGAGAAGTCGCCGGATTCGGCAGTGTTGCCGTTCTTGTCGGTCACCGACAGCTTGAACGTGCCGGCGAACGGAGCCGCCTCATATTTGAGACAGTCTTTCAGTCCGCTGAAGTCAATGTATGCGAATCTGGTGTTTTCCTTCATCTTGAGAATCTGGATTCCCATCTGCGAGAACACCTTGGCTGTAGCCTCATCCATCGCCATAAGGTCCACACGTTCAGCTACTCCCTTGGATTTCAAGTAGTCAGAGGTGATGTCCAGCCATGCGCGGGAATATCCGGCAGGAGTGAAGATGTCCAGCATCGTACCGTCCAGGTCGTCACCCTCATAGAACTCGACCGTCCCAGCCTTGAGATTGTCGGAAACCTTGATGGAAGGAGCATCCGTCGCCACATCCGTAGGATCCAGTTCAATCGTCTTCTCCACCGTTTCCACGCCATTGTCAATGACAATGCCGACTGTTATCTTCCCTGTGAAAGGCTTGGTGTCCAATTTCAATGTAATGAAGTCATTGGCAGCGGCTTTCACTTGCGTATGAAAATACTTCATCTTGGCATCCGGTTCAGCCGCATACAGGTTCACGGTCAATGTTCCTGCAGGGATAAAGCCCGCGCGGGTCTCCGTCTGGGAGAATCCGAGGGAATCCTTGACGTTCTCCTTGTCAGTGAAAACCGATGTGCAGTAGCGCTTGTAGTAGGTTTTCAATGCATCACCATACTCGACTGCGACCTTGGTGTTCGCCAGACTGGCTGTTCCTGAAATGTTTACACGGCGCTGGCCGGCATTGATGGAAAATGGCACGAGTGCCTGGTAGTACGCCGCATTGAAACCGGCTGCGAGTGAATCGCCGTGGAATGCGGAAAGTCTGTAAGCGCCTTCATTGAGGCGGATTTTCTGATCCTTTGCGTTGGCGTATGTATCCCTGTACAGACGCGCGCCGCTTTCTTTCTTGAAGATCTCAACCGTGAAGTCCTCAATCGACGGAAGGATTTCTTCCGACACGGATTTCGTGTGGTGAGTCCCATCTGTGTCCAGCGAAAGGATAACTTCCGTCGTCCCGTCGCCACCTTCCACTTCTGTAGTGCCACAGGACACCACAAATGCAGATAAAGCACAGATTGACAATAATTTAACGTAATTCATCTGTTATTCGCTTTCAATAAATACTGTCCAGCAAAAGTACAATAAAAAAAATCATTCTGCAAATCGAGACAAGTGCCTGGTTTACAGAATGATAGTCTATAAGTATATATTGTTGTCCTATAAGTGTGTCTACGCCTTGGTATTTTTCAGGATTTCTGCTGACGTGCCCTGCGTGGTGCGCCACGTTTCAGGATTGCGGAAACCGGCAAGGAATGCCTTGACTTCCATACGTTTCTTGCCTGCCATCTGGAGGTCGGTAACCGAAACGGCTCCATCAGCGGTGGCAATTGCGAAGAAGGTCTTGCCATCACTCAGGATATCGCCAGGTTTGACGGCATTGGCCTCTTTACCGGCCTTTGCCAGCATTGACATATAATCGTCACCCTCGACGCGCGTGCCGAAATAGATTTTCAGCTGGGCCGGTGCCGCGCCACCGTGCACAAGTTCGGTAAATGCCGTCGGGTACGGGCTGAGGCCGCGGATGAGATTATAGATGTTCTTCGTGGAATCATTCCAGTCGATATGACAGAGCTCGCGCGTCAGCTTAGGCGCAGGCTTCAGCACCTCCGAGCCCTGGATGAAGCTTCGCTGGACACGGGTTTCAATGTTCTTTTCAATGATACCCTGCACGGTAGTGACCACGAGTTCCGCGCCTACCGGCATCATCTTGTCATGCAATGTCCCTGCCGTATCTTCCGGTGTGACAGGACATTCCTGACGGAGCATGATACCGCCCGTATCGATATCCTTGTCGATCATGAATGTCGTGACGCCTGTCATTCGCTCGCCGTTTATCACTGCCCAGTTGATAGGGGCCGCGCCACGGTATTGAGGCAGAAGTGCCGCATGGAGGTTGAAGGTTCCGAGCTTAGGCATGGTCCAGACTTCCTGCGGAAGCATCCTGAATGCCACCACCACGAAAAGGTCAGCATTGAAAGCCGCCAACTGCTTCAGGAATTCCGGATCTTTCAGCTTCACCGGCTGGAGGACAGGTATGCCTTGCTCCACGGCGAATTTCTTGACTGCACTTTCATTGACCTTCAATCCCCTGCCGCTAGGCTTGTCAGCGACAGTCACGACGCCGACGACATTGTAGCCTGCGTCAATGAGGGCCTTCAGGGGAGCGACTGCAAACTCAGGCGTTCCCATGTATACTATTCTCGTCTTCTTGAATATGCTCATAACTTTGCTCTTTATCTTTCTCCACCATGACCCGAAGTTCTCCGTGTTGAAGATTGCGGAGTCATGGACGGCTTTCCATGTGAAATATGCGCCGATCGGGCCCAGCACGAATGCCGATATGAATACCCCTGCCGCGGCAGAGACAGCTCCGTCACGTGCCAGTTTGGTTCCCGTGATGTCCACGACCCAATACAGCACGAAGAACATCACCGCGATGATGGCTGACACTCCCAGGCCGCCTTTACGGATAAATGCACCGAGAGGGGCGCCGATGAAGAACAGGAGGAAGCAGGCCAATGCACCGGCGAACTTCTTGAGCAGTTCCACGTCAGTTCTCCTCAATATGTACATGTATGAATAGACATCGTTCTCATATCCGCTCACGACCGTACGGAAATCTTCCGCTGCACCTGCTGCATTTTCATACGCCGTCAGTTCCTCATGTTCATCGCTCCAGTCACGCAGTTTGGAGCAATCGAACGGCACACGTCCCTGGAAGTGGCTTGCAGTATCCAGCTGTGTTGCAAAACGGAGAACTCGCTTGGACATGAACGTGGCCGTATTGACGACACGCGCAGAGTCATTCAGGTGAGACAAGGAGTCCTTGCCGTGGCTGAGCTGATTCAGGTTCATTGCCCTTACCTGGTCGCCGAACTTGGCCTTTTCAGACTTCTGGAAAGCATAGTTGCTCAACGGGATAATCATGTCCTGCCGCCTGAAATTCACTCTTTGCAGCTGGAGCGATGTGTCCCGGTAGCTCATCTTGTTGGTTTCCTGATAGTTGACGCCGCTGAACATCTGGAATGTCAGATAATCCTTCGACTTGGACATCTTTATCACCGCAGAATCGGCAATCGTCACGCTGACATTGCCCTTGCCGGCGGTATGGTCATAAACCAGCACGCCATGCATGATTCCGGTCTTGTCGTCCTTGGAGTCGATACGGAGCACATAGCCGTCGATGCCGTCGTAGAATGTTCCGGTCGGGATATTGATTTCTTCCTTGGTCTTGCCGATATCGTCGCGCAGCGTGAAAATCTTGTTGTACGCCACAGGCACCAGATTATTCGCGGCGAAAAATGCAAGTACGCTGATTACTGCCGCACAAATGATAATCGGTGACAGGACACGGGTGAGTGAAATTCCGGCGGATTTCATGGCGATGAGCTCGTTGTTCTCCGCCATCTGCCCCACGGTCATCACCGAAGACAGCAATGTCGCAAGTGGGAGTGACAGCGGCAACATAGTCGCTGCTCCCCATCCGAGGAATTCCAGTATAATCTTGAGCCCCAATCCCTTGCCTACAAGTTCATCAATGTAGAGCCAGAGGAACTGGAGCATCAAAATAAATATAACGACCAGCAGGATGCCGATGAACGGCCCCAGAAATGATTTGACTATGAACTGGTCGAGTTTCTTCATGTGTAACCTGTTATGCTGTAGCCAGCTCGACAAGTCTTGCGAGGGCGTCTCTCAAGCCAGCAACATCCTTGCCACCGGCTGTAGCGAGGCCCGGCTGTCCGCCACCGCCGCCAAGAATTGATTTGGCAGCTTCACGTACATCCTTGCCTGCGTTCTTGCCCTTGGCAACCAGGTCCTGAGAATACATCAGCACGAGGTTCGGCTTGCCGGCATATTCAAATGCCGCAGCAAGTACGAAGTTCTCCATCTGCTTCTGGAGCAGGCCTGCCATACCCTTGACCATAGCCGGGTCTACAGACTGCGTAAACTGAACGACCTTCACGCCGTTGATTTCCTTGGATTCCTTGGAAATCTTCTCGGCGAGCCTTGCGACTTTCTCCTGTACGAATTCTTCGATTTCCTTCTTGTATCCGGCATTCTCATCGATAATCTTGCGGATAGCCTCACCGAGGTCAGGAGTATTGTTGAAGAACGCCTTGGCATTTTTAAGCGACTCTGCCATGGCGCGGAGACGCAGCCATGCAGCCTCACCTGTAACGGCCTCAATACGTCTTACGCCGGCAGCGACAGCTCCTTCGGACATAATCACGAACATACCGATCTGGCCGGTAGCTTTAGCATGTGTACCACCGCAAAGCTCGACTGATTTGCCGAATTTCACAACTCTTACCTTATCACCATATTTTTCACCGAAAAGGGCAATCGCACCCATCGCATTGGCCTCTTCCATGGTCGCGTCCCTCTTCTCTTCAAACGGGTAGTTCGCACGGATAAGTTCATTGACCCTCTTCTCCACTTTCTCGATTTCCTCATCGGTCATCTTGGAGAAATGCGAGAAGTCGAAACGGAGATAATCAGGGCATACGAACGAACCTTTCTGCTCCACATGTGTTCCGAGGACCTCACGGAGAGCCTGGTCGAGAAGATGCGTTGTAGTATGGTTGTTGGTGATTTTCAGCCTTCTGTCAGCATCCACATGCAATGAGAATGGCTCGCTGCAATCTGAAGGAATGCGCTCTGCGATATGGATTGTAAGGTTATTCTCCTTCACGGTATTGAGGATGTTGATTCTCTCGCCGCTTTCGGATTCGATGTATCCGGTGTCTCCTACCTGGCCACCCATTTCAGCATAGAACGGAGTGCGGTCGAACACGAGCTGATACATCACCTTGTTCTTCTGCTTTACCGTACGCTGCTTGATGAGACTGACGCCGTCGATATCGGTGTAGTCATAGCCGAGGAATTCCTCTTCCTCACCATTATGGTACTGGATCCAGTCGCCGAATTCATTGGAAGTAGCCTGACGGGCTCTGTCCTTCTGCTTCTGGAGTTCAGCGTTAAACTCTTCAAGGTCAACCGTATAGCCTTTCTCCGAAGCGATAAGTTCGGTAAGGTCGATCGGGAATCCATATGTATCGTAAAGCACGAATGCGTCTTTTCCTGAGATGACCTTGGTGTCGGCGGACTTTGCCAGATAATCATCCATGAGGCGGATTCCCCTGTCCAATGTACGGAGGAATGCGAACTCCTCCTCTCTGATTACGCTTTCGATAAGGTTCTTCTGCTCACGGAGTTCAGGATAAGCGCCACCCATATCATCGGCGAGCTGCTGCACGAGGCGGCAAAGGAAAGGTTCATCGAATCCGAGGAACGTATAGCCGTAACGCACTGCCCTTCTGAGGATTCGGCGGATGACATATCCCGCTTTCACGTTGGATGGCAGCTGACCGTCGGCGATAGAGAAACTGATGGCACGGATATGGTCAGCGATGACTCTCATCGCCACTTCCGTATTCTCTGACTCATGATACTGGTGTCCGGAAAGTTCCTCGATCTTGTGGATCATGCCGGTGAACACGTCTGTATCATAGTTGCTCTTCTTTCCCTGAAGTACCATGCAGAGACGCTCGAATCCCATTCCAGTATCAATGTTGTGGTTAGGGAGCAGTTCAAGTTCGCCGTTCGCCTTTCTGTTATACTGCATGAACACAAGGTTCCAGATTTCGATCACGAGCGGGTTGCTCTTGTTCACGAGGTCGCGTCCCGGAACGGCTGCAATCTCTTCGTCGCTTCTGAGGTCAATGTGGATTTCACTGCAAGGGCCGCATGGACCTGTGTCACCCATTTCCCAGAAGTTGTCATGCTTGTTTCCCAAAAGGATATGGTCCTCAGGCAGGAACTTGAGCCATGTCCGGTGAGCCTCCTCGTCCATAGAGGTCCCGTCTTCCTTGGAGCCTTCGAACACGGTAGCATAAAGCTTGGTCTTGTCAATCTTGTACACGTCCGTAAGAAGTTCCCATGCCCATGTGATCGCCTCTGTCTTGAAATAGTCTCCGAAACTCCAGTTTCCGAGCATCTCGAACATCGTATGATGGTAGGAGTCGTGTCCCACTTCCTCCAGGTCATTGTGCTTTCCGCTCACTCGGAGACATTTCTGGGAGTCGGTCGCGCGGTGTGTCTTAGGCGTAACATTCCCGAGGAATATGTCTTTGAACTGGTTCATACCGGCATTGGTGAACATAAGCGTAGGGTCGTTCTTCACGACCATCGGAGCTGAAGGGACTATCTGATGTCCTTTCGATGCGAAGAAATCAAGGAATTTCTGTCTTATTTCGTTAGATGTCATCATAATGACTTTGTTTTATTATTCTATAGCCAACCGCCCCGACGCAAGACCGCCCGGAACATCATCCGTTGGCCATCCGTCGGAACAACCCGCAAATTTAAGATTATTTTCTCACATTTCCGATATTTAGCCGATCTCGACGCCGTTGTGCAAGGTCTCGGCAGGAGTGATGAAACGCATCTTGCCGTCACCCTGGCGCGCCATCAGAATCATACCCTTGGACTCGATGCCGAAAATGGTACGCGGCTTCAGGTTCGCGAGGATGCAGATCTGCTTGCCGAGCATCTCCTCAGGAGTATATAACTTGGCGATGCCGGACACGATGACTCTCTTGTCAATGCCCGTATCTATGGTGAGTTTCAGCAACTTGTCGGACTTAGGAACCTTGACTGCCTCCAGAACCGTGGCGGTACGGATATCCATCTTTCCGAAATCATCGAACTCCACCTCATCCTTCTGCGGAGATACCTGGTTTGCTGCAGCAGCCTTCTCGGCAGCCTCACGTGCAGCACGGATTGCATCCAGGCGGTCAGTCTGGACCTTGATGGCCTCATCTTCAATCTTGGCGAAAAGCAATTCCGCAGCACCGAGCTGATGCCCCTCAGGAAGAAGATTCTCAGTTCCGAGGACATCCCAGCCGAGACACACGCCAGTTCCAGGACATGCAGCGGCAACCTCCTTGACATCAGCACCTTCCGGAGCCGAAACCGTATGAAGAGCTGCACCTTCGCCATCCTTGTAAGTATTGACGGTCTCCTGCTCGCCATGCCTGTGGTCCACGCCGGCGCAGAAGCTGACGTCCAGCATCTTGCGAAGTTTCTCGGCTGCAAACGGCGTGAAAGGCTCGAACGCGATCGCAAGGTCAGCGCAAATCTGGAGGCTGACATTCAAGATCGTCGCAGTGCGCGCCATATCCGTCTTCGCCACCTTCCAAGGCTCGGTATCAGAGATATACTTGTTTCCGAGACGCGCGATTGCCATCGCATCCTTCAGCGCTTCGCGGAAATGATAAGTTTCAATGTTCTTTTCCAATGACGCTTTCAGCTGAGGCACCTGAGCCAATGTTTCCTTGTCAATGTCAAGCAGTTCTCCGGCAGCAGGGACCTTACCCTCGAAATACTTGTGAGTCAGGACAATGGCCCTGTTCACGAAGTTTCCGAAAATAGCCACGAGCTCGCTGTTGTTGCGCTGCTGGAACTCTTTCCAACTGAAATCATTGTCCTTGGTCTCAGGCGCATTGGCCGTGAGGACATATCTCATGACATCCTGTTTTCCAGGGAATTCCTCCAGATATTCGTGTGCCCACACAGCCCAATTCTTGGAAGTCGAAATCTTGTCACCTTCGAGATTCAGGAACTCATTGGCAGGGACATTGTCCGGAAGGATATATCCGTCGCCGTATGCTTTCAGCATTGACGGGAACACGATGCAATGGAAGACGATATTGTCCTTGCCGATAAAGTGTACCAGCTTGGTTTCCTGAGACTTCCACCATTTCTCCCAACTCTTCGGAAGCAACTCCTGAGTGTTGGAGATGTAACCGATCGGCGCATCGAACCACACGTAGAGCACCTTCCCTTCAGCTCCCTCTACAGGCACCGGAACGCCCCAATCCAGGTCACGGCTCACTGCACGCGGCAAGAGGTGGGCATCCAGCCAGGACTTGCATTGTCCGTAGACATTGGTCTTCCACTCCTTGTGCTGCTCGAGAATCCACTCGCGGAGCCACGGCTCATACTGGTCCAAAGGCAGATACCAATGCTTGGTCATCACCTTCACCGGTTTGCTGCCGCTAAGAGTGGACTTAGGGTCGATCAGTTCTTCCGGGCTGAGCGTGCTGCCGCATTTCTCGCACTGGTCGCCATAGGCATTAGGATTGCCGCATTTAGGGCAAGTACCTGTGATATAGCGGTCTGCAAGAAATGTCTTGGCTTCCGGATCGAAAAATTGTTCCGACTCCTTGGTAATGAATTTATCTTCATCGTAAAGTTTACGGAAGAACTCGGATGCGTTTTTTTCGTGGACCTTGGATGATGTCCTTGAATATATGTCGAAATTGATTCCAAGACCCGTGAAGGAATCCTTGATAATCTTGTGATATTTGTCCACGATGTCCTGAGGTGAACATCCCTGACGTTTGGCGGCAATGGTGATAGGCACACCGTGCTCATCGCTTCCGCACACGTAAAGGACATCTTCACCGCGCATTCTCAGATATCTCACATAGATATCCGCCGGAACATACACTCCGGCAAGATGGCCGATATGCACAGGACCGTTAGCGTACGGCAATGCGCATGTGACCAATGTTCTCTTGAATTTGCTGTCCATAATTATTTAATTGTTAATATTTTCCGTTATTATGTCTACTGGACTCTCCCGAGTTTTCCGACGATTTTCTTCCTCAGCTCCGCGACCTTCTGGAATTTTACCAGGATTTCCGCCTCTTCCGCCATGGTCTCCGGTGTCTTTTCCATACGCCCGAGTTCCTTCAGACGTGCTGCCAATGCCAACTCCTGCGACCTGACAATCTTGGAGTTGTAGACCATAATCGCTTTCGGCACCTGTATCACCAGGAAAGACGACTGCGATGTCATGGCATCGGAAAAGTTCTTGACCGTCAGCCTGTATTTTTCTTCCACCAAATCGCCCACGAGCGATGCCATTTCCCTGTCGGGACTGTTCATGAGAGTTCTGATGATATCATCCTGTCCCAGGGTCGCATCTGCATCATAAAGTTTGAAATATTCATCGAATGTCCTGGCATACAAGCTGTTGGAAAACGGATGTTCTTCTATCGCATCACGTATGAAATCCGCCGCAGTGGTTTTCTCGCTGTCATAGAATTCCGAATCAGATTCGAAATCCATGGTGTCCAGTCCGCTCACCAATATGAATTTCAGGAGGTCGCGTTCCACCGGCGCCATCACGGGATTTTCCAGATAGACGCCACCGGCATTTGCCCTGGCAGGAGCGGTGTCAGCCGGTACCGGAACATCGACAGGCTCCATCTGGCCATCCATGTAGCCATCCCCCACAGGCTCACCATAATCCTCAGGATCAGGAACGGATTGACCGCCGGCATTGGCGCCTGCCGACTGTGGACCGGCATTGGCCCTGGCCTGTCTTTCCTCCCGCATCCGCTCGCGCTCCGCCTCCTTGCGCTCGTCATCGATCATCTTCTGCCTGGTATTCAGGATTCTGGCATAGAGCGCGTCCTCGTTTATGCCGAATTTCACGGCCGCCGACTGCACGTAGACAGCGCGCTTAATCTGATCCGGAATCAGCGCGATCGTATCTGCAATATCATTGATCAGCTCCGCCTTCTTCAACGGGTCGTTGCCGGACTGGCCCAGCAGCAGGTCCGTCTTGTATTCGATGAAATCCTGCTCGTTCGCCTGGAGAAAAGCCTGGACCTCCTCCAGATTATGCTTCTGCGAGTATGAATCCGGGTCGTCGCCATCCGGAAGCAGCACCACGCGCACATTCAGTCCCTCCTTGAGTATCAATCCGATACCTCTCAACGCAGCATGAATTCCGGCGGCATCGCCATCGTACATTATAGTGACGTTGTCCGTAAATTTCTTTATCAACCGGATCTGCGGGACCGTCAATGATGTTCCGCTGGACGCCACGACGTTCGTGATCCCCAGCTGGTGCATCGACAGCACGTCCAGATAGCCTTCCACCAGATAGCATTTGTCCAGCTTCGATATCTCGCTCTTGGCGAAATAGATGCCGTACAGCGACCGGCTCTTGTCGTAAATCTCTGTCTCAGGGGAATTTACGTATTTTCCGATATTGGCGGTCTTGTAGTCTGACCGGAGCGTACGTCCGCCGAACGCTATGACTCTTCCGCTGACCGAATGGATCGGAAACATCGCCCTGTCATAGAATTTGTCTATCAGGCTGCCGTCATTCCTCTTGATACAGACTCCGGTGGCCGTCAGGAATTCCTCCTTGTATCCTTTCGCCAATGCGGCTTCCGCCAATGCGTGTCCGCTTTTCGGAGACCAGCCGAGACCATATTTCTCAATCGTGGCATCTTCCAGGCCTCTGCTCCTGAAATAGGCATAACCGATGGATCTGCCTTCCTGCGTCTTCAGGCTGTCCTTGAAGAATTGCTCGGTATAATCCATCACCAGAAGCAGACTTTCGTTGCGCTGCCTTGCGGCAATCTCTTCCGGCGAATCTTCCTTTTCCTTCACCTCGATACCGTATTTCCGCGCAAGATATTTCAATGCCTCCACATACGTCATGCTTTCATGTTCCATCACGAAGCCGACAGCCGTGCCTGACTTTCCGCAACCGAAGCATTTGTAGATGCCTTTGGCCGGGGAAACGTAGAATGACGGCGTCTTCTCGTTGTGGAACGGGCAGCATGCAATGTAGTTGGCGCCCCGCCTCTTGAGGGAGACGAAGTCGCTTATGACATCGACTATCTGCGCCGAGTCCAGAATCTTATCTACGGTATCCTGGGGAATCATCGATCTTTACTGGTCGTCAACTTTATGATAATCAACGTCTTTCACATCGCCAAGACCATGAGGTACGGAGTCGTCGTCATCGGCATTGTCCCGATTGTATCTTATCTCGTATTCGACTTTCGCCTTGGAAACCCTGCGCATGGAAATCAGTTCAGATATTCCGTAAAAAATCAGGAAAATGCCGGCAAGCACGCTCATAATCCTTTCCGAGAAAGGATTGAACAGCAATGTTATACCGCCGATGACTGCCAATATTGAAAGTATCAATGAGAAGCCGCCCATGCCGACGAGGGACATCGTTCCGCCGAGGACAATCAGCTGGAGGATACCGAAGAGAAGTATCACGATACCGATAACAGTCACAATCGCGCCTGCGACCACGTTCGGGAAGCAGAACAGCAAAAGGCCTATTACAATGTCGACGACAGCATTGACCGACATCAATGCCATGGCGCCGGATTTCCTATGCGCGAAGCCGTAGCCCAATGATACCATGCCGGCTGCAAACAGGAATGCGGCAATGATTTTTACTACATTGACGGTGGCTTCGGTACTGAATACCATCACAAGGCCGATGCCGATGGCGGCCAGGGCACGCAATGCCGTGCTGAATTTATTGTTATATCCAAATGTTATCATACGCTGACTGATTTGTGTTTGTTTATTGATATACTTGCCACAAGTTTCGCAAGTTGTCATCAAACTTGCTGAACGTTAGTGCTAATTCGAGGGTTGTCTCCCGTTCGAAGTCGACTAGGCCGACACGCCGCATGGGCTAGAACGGGAGGTCGTCGCCAGGCATATCATCGAATGTCGGAGCCGGGGCAGATGGCTGTGACGCTGATGATGGAGCGAAGCCTGCCGGCATGTCATACGATGCAGGAGCACTCTGCTGATAGCCGGACGGAGCCTGTGCATAATTGCCTGCAGCCGGAGCTCCGGCCTTGCTTATTCTCCATGCCTTCAGATCAGTGTACCACTTGCCGTTGTACTCGCGGCTGGAAACATTGAACGACAACTTTATCTTGTCGCCGATCTGGAACTGCTCCAGTTCCTTGACTTTGTCCGCACCCCAGACATTGAAACAAGCCTTGGTCGGAAAGTTTCCTTCCTGATATTCTATCACGAAGTCCTGCTTGGCCCAGTCTCCTCTGGCCGATTTGCCCGACTGGACAGCAAGCTTCTGAATGAGTGTTCCTTCTATTTCCATAATTATCAATCTATTATATACAAAATTAAACCAAGTCAGAGGCTCGGTATCACCTCCGACCATAATAATGCAAGTCCCGGATTTTCGCGCGGTTTATACAATTCCGAGGTTCGCACGACAAAAATAGTAAATTTCAAGTAATTTTCCGCAGCTCGGACAAACACAAAAAAAACGGACCGCCGAACTCACACTCAGCCGATCCGTTTTTCAATTATTTCGTCCGAAGACTTATTTCTCAGCCTCTTCTGCTACTTTGTTGACCTTGACAAGTTCCACATCGAAGATAAGAGTGCTGTTAGGCTCGATACCTCTGGTACCATTCTCGCCATAACCGAGCTCTGAAGGGACGAAAAGCTGAATCTTTCCACCTTCGCCGATGAGCTGAAGACCCTCTGTCCAACCTTTGATCACACGGTTGAGAACCATTCTTACGCCTTCGTCACCCTCTGGAGACTCGTCGAACTTGGTGCCGTCGGTAAGAGTACCCTTGTAGTGGACGAACACTGTATCGGTCTCGCTTGGCTTCACATCGTTACCAGCCTCGATGATGATATACTGAAGACCGCTCTCGGTAACCTGTACACCGGCTTTCTTGCTGTTTTCAGCGAGGAACTTGGTCTCTTTCTCCTTGTTCAGGGCCATGGTGTAATCACGTCTCTTGGCGAGGAATGAGTTGAACACTTCGTTAAGTTTCTCAGGATCGACCTTGAACTGCTTTGCATAAGTAGAGTCACGATAGTCACCCTTAGCCTTCAGGAAATCCTTGATACCCTCTTCGATGAGCCTGTAGTTGAGATCGTCACCGAAATTGTAACCCTTTATGAATGAACCGAAGTTGATACCCATAAGGTAGCTGACCTCGTTGATCTCCGACTTGCTTGGTCTGAAATCTTTAGGATCTGCAGGCTTTACTGTCTTGGTAGAATCTGCACCCTCAACAGTTGCTTTTGCTCCATTTCCCTCGGAGCAGGACGCTGCCAGTGCTACAACGAGCGCAGCGGCGATAAATCTGAATGTCTTCATTATTATAAAATGTTTAATGTTTCTGTTCTGCCAGCCGCCGGGATATTTTTCACCATGGCGACAAACAGCCGCAAATATCGCAATTTTATTTGAAAGACCGAAACAATTTTTGATAGTACGGAATTATTTATTAAATTTGGTATGAGATTGAACTCAAGTTTCGCAAGTGCGAAACACCGCTTATGGAGCCCGCTAGGGCGATGGTAAGTCCCTTCCCCGAGGGGAGGGATTTAGGGTGAGGGTAACGTGCTCATGAAAAAGTGCGTTGGGCTTACAACCTACGGACGAGTGACAACCCTCAAATTCACAATAACGCCAAGCAAGTTTGACAACTTGAGAAACTTGAAGTTAGAAACTACATACCAGATTGAAACTAATCACGCCTATGGCTATCAGTTCGGCAGAAATTCATTCAAAACTAAAGGAATTCTTTGGTTATACCGGCTTTAAGGGTGACCAGGAGAAGATCATCACGAATCTTCTTCAGGGCAATGACGCTTTCGTCATCATGCCTACGGGTGGAGGCAAATCATTGTGCTATCAGCTTCCGGCGCTGCTCATGCCCGGGACCGCCATCGTCGTCTCCCCTCTTATCGCATTGATGAAGAATCAGGTAGATGCCATCCGGGGATTCGTTTCCGGAAACGAAGGCATTGCACATTTCCTGAATTCATCATTGAACAAGGCTCAGGTCGCCGAAGTGGCCGCAGACTTGAAAGCCGGCGTGACGAAGCTTCTCTACGTGGCGCCGGAGAGCTTGACCAAGGAGGAGAACATTGCCATCCTGAATGATGTGCACATCTCGTTCTATGCCATTGACGAGGCGCATTGCATTTCGGACTGGGGACATGATTTCCGTCCGGAGTACAGGCGCATCCGTCCGATAATCGACGAAATAGGAAGAGCCCCGATCATTGCATTGACAGCGACAGCCACCCCGAAAGTGCAGAGCGACATCGTAAAGAATCTCGGCATTTCAGAGGCGCAGGTGTTCAAATCTTCTTTCAACAGGCCGAACCTTTATTACGAGGTACGTGACAAGGTGGAGCCTGACAAGGACATCATCCGCTATATAAAACAGAATCCGGGCAAGGCCGGAATCATATATTGCCTCAGCCGCAAGAAAGTCGAAGAACTTGCTCAGGTATTGGTAATCAACGGAATACGTGCCGTGCCTTATCATGCAGGTCTGGATGCCAAGGTCAGGGCCGAGAACCAGGACCGTTTTCTGATGGAGGATGTGGACGTGATCGTGGCGACCATCGCATTCGGAATGGGAATCGACAAGCCGGATGTGCGTTTTGTCATCCACTACGACATCCCGAGAAGTCTGGAAGGCTATTATCAGGAAACCGGAAGGGCTGGCCGTGACGGCAAGGAAGGCGTCTGCATCGCATACTATAGTTATAAGGATATCCGCAAACTGGACAAGTTCCTGCAGAGCAAACCGGTCGCCGAACAGGAAATCGGGCGTCAGCTGCTGATGGAGACATTGGCGTACGCCGAGTCCGGAGAATGCCGCAGGAAGCTGTTGCTCAGCTACTTCGGTGAAGATTACCCGAAAGACAATTGCGGCGCTTGCGACAACTGTCTGAACCCGAGGCCGAAATTCGACGCGCGGAAGGAAATGGCCCTGGCCATAGAACTGGTGAAGTCGCTGCCGGAGCATTTCAAAGTCGAGCATCTTGCCAATGTCCTTACGGGTGTCGCCAACGGCATGATCAAGTCATATAAACATGACAAGCTGAAATTCTTCGGAGCGGGATCAGACCACACCGTGCGTTTCTGGGAAATGATTCTGCATCAAGGACTTATAAAGCACTTCCTGGGCAGGGACATTGATTCCTACGGATTGATGACCGTGACGGAAGAAGGCCTGAAATTCGCGGAGAAACCTTACGAACTGATGCTTTCCGGCGACAGGAATTTCTCGGAAAGCACTGATGATGAGGATGATGACGATTCACCTGTTCCGGCAAAAGGCGGCCAGGGCGGCGACCAGGTACTTCTTTCAATGCTGAAGGACCTCAGACGTTCCGAGGCGAAGAAACTTCATCTCCAGCCGTGGGTCATCTTCAGCGACGTTTCGCTGGACGACATGTCCATAATGTACCCGGAGACATTGGCTGAGCTCATCAAGTGCCAGAGCGTCGGAGAGGGCAAGGCGCGCAAATACGGCAAGCCGTTCATCGAACTGATCACGCGCTACGTGGAGGAAAACGAAATTTCCCGCCCGGATGATTTCGTGGTAAGGTCAATGCCTAACAAATCATCTGACAAGATATTCATTATCACCAGCATAGACAGGCGGATGGACCTGGAGGACATTGCAGACGCCCGCAACATGGACATGAACGAGCTTCTGTCCGCAATGGAAGACATCGTGGAGTTCGGAACGCGTCTGAATCTGGACTATTACATTGACCAGAACATTGATGCTGACGTAGTTGATGAGATTTACGAGTATTTCAAGGACGAAGCAGAGTCCGGTTCTCTCGAAGATGCGATCCAGGCGCTCGGCGGCGACTATGAAGAGATGGAGATCCGTCTGGTGAGATTGAAATTCATGTCGGAGGTGGCCAACTAAACTAGGATTTCACCATTATCAGACGTCGCGCTTCGTAGTGGGCGAGGTATTTGAAGCCGCACGATTTTATCAATTCGGCGTAATAACCGAAATCGAACCCGGTCCTGCACGCATCATGCGAATCGGAGCCGAGACTTATTATCTCTCCTCCCAATTCCATGTAGCGCAGGAGAATGTTCCTGTCCAGTTCAGGAGTTCTGCCATGCAGTTCCTGATATGTTTTCGTATTGATTTCCAATGCCTTGCCGTTCTCGGCCAAATAACGGAGAATCGCATCCAGCAAATCCGGAAAGTCCTTGTAGAATATGCTCATCTGCGGATAAGGAGCATAACGTGTCACATAATCATAATGCCCCATGATGTCGAAACGGTCTCCGAGCCATACCATCTCCTCGTACAATGTCTCCAGATAATGCCCGTATGCCTCACGCCAATCCTTGCCCGCGTAATATCCGCCCCAGAACGGGTCCGTACCATCGAGATAATGCACTGAGGCAATGATTTCATCGAAACTGTGCTCCGCCAGGTGCTTCGCAATCTTCTTCCTCTCACTCTTCTGCACGCCTATCTCAATGCCTTTGAACACTTTAAAGCCTTCCGGAATTACGACATCCCTGTATTCAGGTTTGCTGCGGTCCAATATTTCCCCGGTATGCACAAGGGCATTGACCCTGTCGATTTCCTGATTCCGTGCGTCGACGTCGAAAACTTCCGAGACGTAGTCCTCGTGGTCCGCCTTCATCGGAGGAACGAAGAAATCGCAGTGGTCGGTGAAGCAGAGGCCGCCCAACCCCTTTCGGATGGCCTCTGCCGTAGTCGCCTCCACTGTCGTGCGTTCCCCGTCGAACGAGAATTGACAATGATTATGATTGTCGTATAGCATCAGCTCAAGCCGTCAATGTGTCCGTCAACCACGTCAATTCTCAATGCCTGAGGCGATTTCGGCAGGCCAGGCATCCTGATGATGTCTCCGGCAATAGCCACGATCATCTCAGCACCGGCATTGATGACGATGTCCTTGATATCGAACTCGAAGCCTTCCGGCGCACCATAGAGTTTCTGGTCCTGGGAGAACGAGTATTGGGTCTTGGCGATGCAGACAGGGAATTTCGCGTAAGCCGTGCCTTCGATCTTCGCGAGCATCTTGCGGGCCTCCGGACTGAATTCCACCGTTCCGGCGCGATAAATTTCCTTCGCCACGCCAACTATCTTGCTTTCAATGCTTTCCTCATCATTGTAAATAAATTTGACAGGCTCCGACGGCTGCTCGTCAATGGTCTTTACCACCAGTTCCGCGAGTTCCACGGCGCCGTCGCCTCCGCGTGAGAATGCATCATTGAGGGCAAAAGGCACTCCAAGTTCGGCGCAATGTTCCCTGACCATCTGAATTTCTTCGTCGCGGTCATCGCCGAATTTGTTGAAGCATACCAGTACGGTCTGGCCGAATTTCCGCATGTTTTCAATGTGCCTGTCCATATTGGCAAAACCCTTTCTGACGCCTTCTGCCGAAGCCTCGCTGATTTTGTCGACAGGAACATCGCCGTGCATCTTGAGTCCGCGGAGAGTTGCCACCAGAATCGTCAGCGAAGGATTCAGCCCGCTCTTGCGGCATTTGATATCGAAGAATTTCTCTGCACCGAGATCGGCACCGAAGCCGGCTTCCGTCACCACATAGTCGCCGTAAGTCATTGCCATCCTGGTAGCCAGGATAGAGTTGCAGCCATGTGCGATATTGGCGAAAGGACCTCCATGGATGAATGCAGGCGTGCCTTCCGTGGTCTGCACCAGATTCGGGTTCATCGCATCAAGAAGCAGGGCGACAATGGAGCCGGCCACGCCCATATCCTTCACGGTAAACGGCTTGTTGTCAAGAGTATATCCGAGCAGAATGTTTTCTATTCTACGTCTGAGGTCATCGATATCCTTGGAGAGGCAGAGTATCGCCATGATTTCCGATGCAGGAGTGATGTCGAATCCTGATTCCTGGACAAGGCCGTTGGAATGTGGCCCGAGCCCTGTCACGATATGCCTGAGCGAGCGGTCATTGACATCGAGTACGCGTCTCCAGAGAATCTGCTTCAATCCGAAGCCTTCTGCCTGATGCTGATACAGATAGTTGTCCAGCAATGCCGATATCATATTGTTGGCAGATGTGATGGCGTGGAAGTCTCCCGTGAAATGCAGGTTTATCTTTTCCATAGGAAGAATCTGCGCATATCCGCCTCCGGCTGCTCCGCCTTTCATTCCGAAGCAAGGTCCGAGAGATGGCTCACGCAGCGCTGCAACTGCCTTTTTCCCGATTTTGTTCAATCCAAGCGCCAGACCGACCGAGACTGTGGTCTTGCCGATGCCGGCTTTAGTAGGGGTGATGGCCGTCACGAGGATAAGTTTGCTTTTCTTGACTTTTTCCTCGTCAATGAGTGTGAGCGGCACCTTCGCCATGTTTTTTCCATATGGTTCCAGTTCGTCCTGAGGAATCCCCAGCTGGTCAGCAATTTCTGTCACAGGCTTCAGCCTGATGCTCCTGGCAATCTCGATGTCTGATTTCATAGCTCGCGTTTAATAGTAAAATGAAATGCGAATATACGAAAAGGCCGTGGCAATCGAAATAGCGGAGAGCTATTTTTCCCAATTTATATATGGATTTTTTGTCAATGCCGCATTATAGTAGCGGCTGTCGCCGGTAACCTCGTCACCCAGCCAATCCGGTTTTTCGAAAGCCTCGTCTTCACAAGAAAGTTCAATTTCCGCCATGACCAGACCCTCATTGTCCCCATAGAACTCATCGACTTCGAATGTATGTCCCGCATAATCAACCAGATACCGGGTCTTGTCGATAACGCCCGGCTCACATAGCCCAATCAATGCCAATGCATCATCCACGGAAATCTCCTTTTCCCATTCAAACCGGCTCACGCCACGAATGTCGCTCTTGCCTTTAACCGTGATAAATCCCTGATTGTCACGCACTCTTACACGCACCGTCCTTTCCGGCACGGAACTCAAATATCCCTGACTGATGCGCATGGCCTTCTTCGCCGACGACTTGAATTCGCCACGCACCAAAAATTTCCTTTCAATTTCCTGTCTCATAGCTTTATAATTTTTCACCCCACCCCGTTTCTGCCCCCATCTTCTCCTACGAGCATCTCGCCCCGTGCGTAATAAAACGTTTTCCACGCACGTCACCTTGAAAAATGACCTTCTCGTGAGCATTAAAACGTTTTCCACGCACGAGAGCCAGAGTTCCCGGCTCCGTCCGAGGTGGCTCCTCGGGAGGCATGGTCGCCCGTGACCTTGTGAACGGGGTGGCAGGCGCAGCCTGACGGGGATGAGCGAAGCGAACCTCCCGAGGAGCCACCTCGGACGGAGCGCCACACAAACCTCATTGACCAAATTTAGTCACAATAAACAGCAACCACAAAAAAATGTCAGAGCCGGCAAAATGCAGACCCTGACACTATCTATAAACATTACCCTAAAGCAGGCAAACAAATCAGTCCAACTTGTGGATTGCGAGACCGGAACGGAGCTTCGGCTCGAACCATGTGGTCTTAGGAGGCATGATGTTGCCGCTGTCGGCGATGTCGGTGAGCTGCTTCATGGAAACAGGATAAAGCGCGAAAGCGACCTTCATCTCACCATTGTCCACGCGGCGGGAAAGCTCGCCGAGACCACGGATTCCACCTACGAAATCAATGCGTTTGTCCGTGCGGAGATCCTTGATACCCAGAATCTTGTCAAGAACCAGGTTCGAAAGGATCGTCACATCGAGGACGCCGATAGGGTCCTTGTCATCATATCTTCCGGCCTTTGCCTCAAGAGAGTACCACTTGCCCTCCAGATACATGGCGAAGTTATGAAGATGGGAAGGACGATATTCGCCTTCGCCGCCATACGGCTTCACGTCGAAATCCTTGCCGAGAGCCTCGATGAACTGCTCTGGAGAAAGACCATTGAGATCCTTGACCACGCGGTTGTAATCGATAATCTTCAACTGGCTTTCAGGGAAGCAGACCGTCATGAAATAATTATACTCTTCCTGGCCTGTATGGTTCGGGTTACCTTCTCGCTTTTCAGCACCGACACGTGCAGCAGCAGCTGTACGATGGTGACCGTCAGCCACATAGAAAGCATCGACCTTGGTCGTGAAGATCTCCGTGATGCGGGAAATCACTGCATCGTCATCGATTACCCAGAAAGCATGACCGAAGCCATTCTCATCTGTAAACGAATACTCCGGCTCTCCGGAAGCAGCTTTTGCTACTATTTCATTGAGCTCCGCATTGTCCTTATACGCGAAGAATACAGGCTCGATATTGGCATTCTGGATTTTCACATGAATCATGCGGTCATCCTCCTTGTCCTTGCGGGTAAGCTCATGCTTTTTGATCTTGCCGTCGGAATAGTCGTCAGTATGGGCGCAAAGCACCAGACCGTACTGTGTTCTTCCGTCCATGGTCTGGGCATAGACATAATAGCAAGGCTTGCCATCCTGAACGAGCCATCCTTTCTTCTGCCACTCGGCAAAATTCTGCACAGCCTTGTCATATACACGACTGTCGTGATCAGGAAGTATAGGATTGAAATCAATCTCCGGCTTGGTTACATGAAGCAGGGATTTCTCGCCGGCCATGTTCTTCGCCTCTTCTGAGTTCAATACATCATAAGGAGGTGCAGCTACTTCAGTAACAATATCTTTCGGCGGTCTGACAGCCGCAAACGGTTTTACTTTTACCATCTCAATCTACTATTTTCAAATTCCGCGAATGGAGCAGTTTCATACCGGACTCCATTCGTGGAAACTATGTTTTATTATTTATTGACCTGGAACTTGGTGCAGCCGTCGGCGAAATATGCTACGATCTGACGGGCAGCTGCAAGACCGGCATTGATATTGGCCTCTGCAGTCTGGGCACCCATCTTCTTAGGAGTAGCGAACACGCGGGTTCCGAATTTCTCCTTCAACACATCGATATTGTCAGGAGCAACGTCTGTAATATACTTGAGATCAGGACGATCCTCCAATGCTTTCTCCAATCCTGCCTCGTCGATGACTTCCTTGCGGGCAGTATTTACGAGGGTCGCGCCCTTAGGCATGGATGTAATCAATTCGTAGTTGATGCTGCCGATGGTCTCAGGTGTAGCAGGGATATGCACTGACACGAAATCAGAATTTGCATACAGCTCCTTCACGGAAGCGACAGGTGTAGCTCCAGCCTCGGCAATCTTCTCTGCAGGAATGAAAGGATCCACCGCAAGAACGCTCATACCGAGAGCCTCAGCCTTCTTGCCGACGAGTCTGCCGACATTGCCAAATGCCTGAATACCAAGTCTCTTGCCGGAAATCTCGCATCCGGAAACAGGGGTAAACTGGTTACGGCACATGTAAATCATCATGGCAATCGCCAACTCTGCGACAGCATTGGAATTCTGTCCAGGAGTATTCTCCACGACCACGCCGCGCTCCTTGGAAACGACCAGGTCAATGTTGTCGAAACCTGCACCTGCACGAACGACAATCTTCAGTTTTCCTGCAGCCTCAAGGACAGCAGGGGTAACTTTGTCAGACCTGACAATCATAGCATCCACATCAGCAACAGCATTGATAAGATCCTGTGCCTCTGCATATTTCTCAAGAAGGACTACCTCATGTCCGGCGCCTTCAAGAATTTCTCTGATTCCCGCTACAGCTGCAGCTGCAAATGGTTTCTGAGTAGCCAACAATACTTTCATGACAAGTGGGTTTTATTTTTTCATTGACTCAAACTCTTTCATGCACTCTGTGAGAGCTGTAACATCCTCAACCGTACATGCATTGTAGATGGATGCACGGAATCCGCCGACTGACCTGTGACCCTTGAGACCGATCATGCCCTTGCCTTTGGCGAATGACATGAACTCGTCCTGAAGATTCTCGTAACCTGGAGCCATCACGAAGCAGACGTTCATGAGCGAACGGTCTTTCTCTGCTGCGGTTCCTACGAAGAGGGAGTTGCGGTCAATCTCACCATAGAGCAATTTGGCCTTCTCCATGTCATATTTGTGGATAGCCTCGACGCCACCCATGCCCTTCAGCCATTTGAGGGTCTCGTTCATCACGAAGATGGAGAATACAGGAGGTGTGTTGAACATTGACTCCTTGTCGATATGAGTACGGTAGTCAAGCATTGTAGGAATATAGCGGCTGACCTTTCCGAGAGCGTCCTTGCGGATAATCGCGAACACGACGCCGGCAGGGCCTACGTTCTTCTGTGCGCCGCCATAAATCATGGCATATTTGCTGACGTCCACCGGACGGCTCATGATGTCAGAAGACATATCCGCGATAAGAGGAACAGGGGAAATGATATCCTCCTTGATTTCCGTACCGTAAATGGTATTGTTAGTCGTGATGTGGAAATAGTCAAGGTCCGTAGGAATCTCGTATCCCTCAGGGATATACGAGTAATTCTTGTCTGCAGAAGATGCGAGCGCATAAGCATTGCCAAGTCCCTGAGCCTGCTGGAGAGCCTTGTGAGCCCACACGCCGGTATCAAGATATGCAGCCTTGTTCTCCAGGAAGTTCATAGCGACATAAAGGAACTGAAGGCTGGCACCGCCGCCGAGGAAAATCACCTCATGGGTATCAGGGATGTGGAGCAATTCTTTCCAATTCGCGCGAACCTCATCCATGACCTCACCCCATTCTTTCGACCTGTGCGATACGGAAAGCACTGATATTCCAGTGTTCTTGAAATTCTTGAGCGCCTCAATAGAATTGTCAATGGCCTGCTGAGGCAGAAGGCATGGCCCGGCATTAAAGACGTGAACGTTCGCCATAATTATAAAAATCAAATAAAAATCAAATAACGATTCGGATTTTGCATTCCAAATCGTTGTAAAGATAATGATTATTTAGAAAAAACAAAAGATTTGATAAAAATTATCAACTTTCTATTCTTTCTATCTATAACCGAGAAGATAAGAAATGACGGCCATGCGCACATACATGCCGTTCCGTGCTTGCTCGAAATAATATGCGTAAGGCGTATCGTCCACATCCCGGGCGATTTCCGTAATACGTGGAAGCGGATGGAGAATCTTCATGTTAGGCTTCACATTGCCCAGCATTGACGCAGTCAGCTCATAGACGTCCTTCACGCGGTCGTAATCCTCCTTGCTCGGGAAACGCTCCTGCTGGATTCGCGTCATATATAATATGTCACAATCGTCGAGATGTTTTTCGAGGGACTCGGTTTCCTCATACGGGATATGTTTCTCCTCCAGCTCCTTCAGATACTTGTGCGGCATCTTCAGCTCGTCCGGTGCCGTGAAAATGTAGCTTGGGGAAAAATCAGACATCGCCTCGGAGAGCGAGTGCACGGTACGTCCGTATTTCAAGTCGCCTACCATATTGATTGTCAAGCCGTCCAGCTTACCCTGAGTCTGCCGGATGGAATACATGTCCAGAAGCGTCTGGGTAGGATGCTGATTCGAACCGTCGCCGGCATTGACCACAGGGACAGGGGAAACGCTTGCGGCAATGGCAGCAGCTCCTTCCACAGGATGACGCATCACGATCATATCCACATAGTTGGAGACAATCTTGATGGTATCTTCAAGGGTTTCGCCCTTGGTAACGCTGGTGTTACGGGAATCCGGAAATCCGATGACACGGGCTCCAAGACGGTTCACCGCCGCCTCGAAAGAAAGCCTCGTCCTCGTGGACGGTTCGAAGAACAGGCAGGCAATGACTTTCCCCGCCAGGAAATTCTGCTCATGATTTTTCTCAAATTCCTTGGCCACATCCAGGATATGAAGGATCTCATCCTTCGAAAAATCCCTGATTGAAATCAGACTTTTAGGCATAATGCTCAATATTATTTAATTAAGTATCGTTGTTTCTTCATGTCTCCGAAGTCGCCGGCCCCTCCTCCACTGCAGTGCAATCGTCAATGTTGCCGACACGCTCCAGGAAATCCGATTCCGAGGAAAGGCGCACTTTCACCGTCATCGAGCAATCGGTTCCGAAATCCTGCCCGCTCTGTTCCAATGACATGTCCTTCACCATCTTCATGACGCTGTTCATCGCCAGATAGCCGAAGCGGAGACGATACCGTTTCATCGCTACCTTCGTGATTACCACAGCATTGGAAATGGCATCCGCAGTAGACGTCTTATATGCACGGATCAGGCCGGGAATACCCAACTTGATTCCGCCGAAATAGCGGATGACGACAACGAGTATATCACTGAGGCAATTGGAATCAATCTGTCCGAGAATCGGACGTCCCGCAGATGAAGACGGCTCCCCGTCATCATTGGCCCTGAACACATCCCCGCGATAGCCGAGACGGTACGCATAACAATGATGCCTGGCGTCATGGTACTCCTTTTTCAAAGAACCGACAATCATCTTCACTTCCTCCTCCGACTCGACCGGATAGGCTTTCGCAATGAATCTGCTTCCATTGTCCTTGAAGAGTCCTTCCGATTCTCCGGAAATACTCCTGTAGGTATCAGGAATGATGATTTCGTTCTTTTCCATGGCTTCAAAATTAGCTAAAAACACGTTATTATGCAACGGAACGGAAATATTTTGTTAACTTTGGCACTTGTTAGGAAAGCTATATTCAATATGATTCTTAAATATCGTGTATCCCTGCCGGGAATAAAGGGCTTCGCCCGCGTTTATGAGCTAAAGTCGACCACGACTTTGTATGAATTCCACAAGAGAATGAGAGATGACATGGAGTTCTCCCATGATCAGCTGATTCAGTTCAAGGGACTGGACAAATCCGGATCGCTCGTGGCCAGATATGGCATGTTCGACCTCGGAGCAGGAGCCGTGGATGATGTCACCCTGGCTGACACCATAAAGAAAGGCATTGCCGAATTTACTTATTTCTACGATGTCACAGACAGGAAAAGTGTCATTGTAACCTACGAAGGCGAAGTAGAGGAAGAGCCTGGAAAGACTTATCCCGCCCTCGTGGAATCGAAGGGTCCTAACCCTGTCGAATTCGAGAACGGCTATGTGGCATATGAGGATTTGCCGGATGAGCAGAAACATCTGCCGGGCGAGTCATCATGGGGCAAAGGCGACGATGCGGCTGACGACGCTGACGATCTGACCGATGACATTGCGGATGTGGACGAAGACGATGAGGATGATGAGGAGGACGACCTCAAATCATCAATAGAGGAAGACAGCGACATCATTTTCGACGGTTCAGAAGACCTGATGCTGTAATTCTACCGGAAACGAATTCGGCAAGATGGCTAGAAAACTCGTCGTAATTACCGGACCCACAGCTGCAGGGAAGACCGATTACAGCATAGAAGCGGCATTGTCATGCGGCTCTCCGATAATTTCGTGCGATTCCAGACAGATTTACAAGGAAATGACCATAGGGACTGCTGTCCCGGATGCTTCACAGCTGAATGCCGTGAAGCATTATTTTATCCGGACCATCCCTGTCACGGAACCCTATTCTTCCGGACAATACGAAATCGACGCCATCGACCTGATAGAGCGGCTGTTCAATGAAGGCCATGAGACATTGATAATGACCGGAGGCTCAGGGTTTTACATCGATGCCGTCTGCAACGGGCTGGACAATCTTCCGGTAGCACCGCCCGAAATGCGCGAGAATCTGACGCGCAGAATCCGTGAGGAGGGGGTCAATGTTCTCGCACAGGAATTGAAGGAATTGGACCCGAAAGCATGGGCCAGCATTGACCTGAACAACGGCCAGCGGGTGGTGCGGGCATTGGAAACGGTCCTGGTTTCCGGCCGTTCTTTCACGGACTTCAAGATGACGCAGCCCAAGAAACGGGATTTCGAGATAGAGAAAATCTGCATCACACGTCCACGCGAAGTCCTGTATGACAGAATCAACAGGAGAGTGCTGAAAATGATAGATGCCGGGCTGGTGGAAGAGGCTCGCAACTTGCTGCCATATAGGGATTTGCCGGCATTACAGACCGTAGGATACAAAGAGATTTTCAGCTACCTGGACGGGGAAATTCCTCTTGATGAAGCGATACGGCTGATCCAGCGGAACACCAGACATTACGCCAAGAAACAGCTTACATGGTGGAAACGATATCCAGATGTAAAGTGGATGGAATTATAACAAGAAAACACTATGCCAACTACAACTTTCACAAGAATAACCACAGTAATCACGGTTTGCGCAACTCTTTCAGCAACAACGGTTTCATGTATTTCCCAAAGGGCAAATGCAGAAGAGTCTTCAGCAGGACAATTCACTGCCGGCGTCAATGACAGGATGTATTATGAGTTCCCGGCAGCAATCTGGGAAGAGGCCTTGCCGCTCGGAAACGGACGTCTGGGCATGATGCCTGACGGCGGTGTGCAGACTGACCATATAGTGCTGAACGAGATTTCCATGTGGAGCGGCAACGAGGCCGACTACAGGAATCCCGATGCAGCCAAAAGCCTCCCGGAAATCCGCAGACTGCTTTCCGAAGGGAAGAACGCAGAAGCTCAAGAGGTTATGTATGAACACTTTGCAACCAAGAAAGAGACAGCCGACGCAAGATATGGCTGCTATGAGACATTGGCAAACCTCGACCTGAAATTCAGCTATTGTTCCGGCGCGACACCAGGAGAAATCCCGGATGCCACGGACTACACCCGCGACCTGTCGCTCGCAGACGCCGTCGCCCACACCGGATTCACCTGCGGCAACACACGATACACCCGCGAATATTTCACGTCCAGGGACAATGACGTATTCATCATCCGCCTGACAACTTCCGGCAATGACAAACTGAACTTCACCGCGTCACTCGGAAGAGAAGCCAACGCCTCAACCAGGGCTGCAGGCAATTCTTCGATATTGGAAGGAGCTCTGCGCAATGGCAACGGGCCGGACAGCGGCGTCAAGTTCATGGTAGCCATGAAGGCAATCAACTGCGACGGCAGGCAGCGCATCTCGCCGGACGGCACGCTCCACATAGAAGGAGCCGGGACCGCGACACTCGTTCTTTCAGCCGCTACATCCTTCCACGCCGAGGGCACCGACTTTCCGGGCGACAAATATAAGGAAGCCTGCAATGCCAGACTGAAAAGCGCCGTCAAACTGCTGGACAAGAAGAAGCCGGCACAGCAGGAACAGGCTTACAAATCAATGCTGGACAGCCATATACATTCACATAGAAACCTATACGAAAGAGTACGCATCCAGCTTCCGGCAGTTCCGGAAGACAATCTGCCGACAGATGTCCGACTGAGGAAAGCCGCCGAATCGGAAACGGCACAGGCTTCCCTTGCAGAACTTTATTACAATTTCGGCAGATATCTGCTTATCAGCAGCACACGACGGAGCTCATTGCCGCCGAACCTCCAAGGCCTGTGGGCAGACGAAGTCCAGACTCCTTGGAACGGCGACTATCATACCAACATCAATCTCCAGATGAACTATTGGCCTATGGAGCAGGCAGGGCTTCAGGAACTCATGCAGCCTCTGGAAACGTTCATTGACAGACTCATACCATCGGGCAGGGAATCCGCAAAATGCTTCTATGGCGAAAGCGCCCGCGGATGGGTACTCCACATGATGACCAATGTATGGAACTTCACCGCACCGGGCGAACATCCATCCTGGGGAGCGACCAATACCGGAGGAGCATGGCTCTGCGCACATCTGTGGGACCATTATCTCTATACCGGAGACGATGATTTCCTCCGCAGGATTTACCCTGTCATGAAAGGAGCGGCGGATTTCTTCCTCTCCACGATGGTAGTGGAGCCGAAGCACGGCTGGCTTGTGACATCACCAAGTTCATCGCCGGAAAACCAGTTCCTCTGCGACGGCAAACCTGTAAGCATCTGCATGGGACCGACAATGGACGTGCAGATCCTCACGGAGCTTTTCAGGAACACTTCCAAGGCTGCCGCTCTTCTGGGAACGGACAAAGCATTCGCAGACAGCCTCGACGAAGCCGTTTCACATTTCCCTCCGATGCAGATAGGCAGCGACGGCCGACTGATGGAATGGCTGGAAGAATATCCCGAGACAGAGCCGCATCACAGGCATGTTTCACATCTCTACGGTCTGCATCCAAGCAATCTCATATCTCCGCACAAGACACCTGAACTTGCGGAAGCATGCCGTAAGTCGCTCATAATCAGAGGAGACGAGGGTACAGGATGGAGCCGCGCATGGAAAATCTGTTTCTGGGCAAGACTCTGTGACGGTGACCATGCCTGGAAACTGTTCCACAATCTCCTGTCACCTGCAGTCAGCTATGACCGGCTGGACAGCCTTCACAAGACAGGAGCTGCACTGGACGAGTCTCTGCCTCAACATAGCGGCACATTCCCGAACCTTTTCTGTTCACATGACCCGTTCCAGATAGACGGCAACTTCGGCGGCGCATCCGGCATAGCGGAAATGTTGCTGCAGAACCACGAAGGCTATGTCAATTTCATTCCGGCACTTCCTTCAGGATGGCATTCCGGAAGCGTCCGCGGAATGCGTGTCAGAGGTTTCGCCACGGTGGATTTCAGTTGGGAGAACCATACTCTGCAGCAGGCCGTTGTCCATGCAGACAGAGGTCATGGCGATATCCGCCTGACAGTCAAGACTCCTGACGGTCTCATCGCCCGCGACATCTACGGAAACGAGTTCCCGTCAGACAGCAACGGCTTCATCTACCCTACCCTGTCACCGGGTTCCTCCCTGGAAATACGATTCACTTAATCTTACCTCTCAAGGAACGAGAAAGTCAGGTCCACATCGCCGAAGCGGCTGGTTATGCCGTCATACTTTTCAAGGTAGCGGGCTGAAAGTTCGCCGCGCCAGACGATGTCATCCCTTGAATTGAACGGCAGGGACACATCGAAACCATAGCTCTTCGACTTCACTTTCACCACGGCGGAACACTTCCATTCTGTCCTGGTGCCGCCGTCATCTTCGGTCAGGAGGAACGCGATATTGTCCAGCTGGTCAGTCCATTGCGAGACAAGCATAATGTTCATCGGAATCCGCTGCCCTACCTGGTTCCTCTTCACCACCAGCATGAAATCCGTAATCTGAGGATTGTACAGCTTCAATTCCGCTTCAGTGCTGGCCGTGAAATTCTCCACGCTCCCCACCTTGAAGAAGAATTCCGAGGCACCGGCGAACCAGCAGTCGTAATTCCTGTGCATCAGGAAATCTTTCAGCACCAGCGAACGGACCGTCCCTGAGGAACTTGCCTGCACAGGCAGCCCCGTTGCCACACCAGACGGCCTGATGACAATCGAACCTCCGCCTGTTCCCCACTCGGGGTCACGTTTCTTTATCATTTCCAAGGACTCGTATTGGCAATCATCGTTTCTGTTGACGACCCAGACAGGATGCTCCGCAGCCATTTGCTCATCGACAATGACTTCTTCCACATACTTGCTTCCATCGGATTTTTCACGCATGCGATAACCGACATTGATCTCCGCCCCATTTCCCGGGTCAAATGTGATTATAGGCCACTCCCTGCCGTCCCATTTCTCAGAATAAGGCCAATATATCTGAATATCAGACTTTTCCAGCGCCTCCAGATATTCCTCCGGGGTCATCGCACCACGTTCGGAATCCCCGGCTGCCTTCGTCATGGCTGCAAAATGTTCAGCAATGAGCTCTTTCAAAGGACGCGCATACGACTTGGTGCGGACGGCACGGCTCTTCGGGTCCATACCGACGCCGGCACCCGGCGACTCGAAAAGATCTTTCATAAGATACTCCTCATCGTAGCCGTTCCCGGAAGATGAAAAAACGGCATCATGGACTTCCTGCATGTGCCCGACTTCAATCGGCAGGACGGAAAACAATTTCGCCACGGTATCCAGCGGAAGATATGCCGTATCAGGATAATATTTCTCACCGGAATGGTCCACTCTCTCACACGAGACTGCCAGCATCAGAGCCGCAGCCAGAACAAAAAGTAATTTTCTCATAAGCATTGTCTTTTACAATGCAAAGTGACGAAAAAATATCCGTTTTCAGAAAATGAACACGGATAAAGTTAAAAATCGGCCTCACAGCAACCTGCAAAGCCGATTTATGTTAACATAATAATTTTAGATCCTAAAGTTATTTATGGTAAATAATATACCTGTTCTTGTCGGAGAGATCACGGACTATCTCCGTATGGGCATAACCGGCAGCCTTGAAGACCGTTTCAGTCTGGCGGGCAAGCGACTCATTCACCTCTGAAAGGCCGACGCCGTCGGGAGACATGAACCGCTGGCTCCATCTGGCTATCGCACGATAAAAAAGCAGCGGATCGTCATCAGGCACGAACAATGCCGATTCAGGTTCATATTCAAGCACATTGCGCCTCATATCCTCCTTTTCGGACTCCATTATGTATGGCGGATTGCTCAGGACCATATCGAAAGGACCGAGTTCAATCTCCTGCTCGGAATCCAGGACATCAGCCTTTATAAACTCCGGCTTGAATGTCTCCTTGGATTTCAGCTCCGATGCAAAGTCCTGCCCCGCAGCCACTTCCAATGCCGCATCAGAAATATCCACCGCGGTCACCCGGCTTCCCGGAATAGACAGCGCCATAGTCCAGGCGATGCATCCGGAACCTGTGCACAAGTCGAGGATACGCACCGGTTCGGCATTTTTTCCATACGGCGAGCGCATGCGGTACACCCTCATTCCCAGTTTGATGGCATCACGGCATAGGAGCTCCGTCTCCGGCCGCGGAATCAGCACAGCGGGATCAACTTTGAAAGTCCGTCCATAAAACTCAGTGTGGCCAAGCACATACTGCACAGGCTCCATCTTCTTCAGGCGTTCCATAGCAGCCTCAAGCTCAGGCAGTTTCTTGTCGTCTATCTTGAATTCAGGTTCAACGATATGGGTATAGTTCTCCGTCCCCAACACCTCTTCGCAAAGCATCAGGACAATGGAACGCGCCTCCTTTTGAGGGTACAACGATTCCAAAGCCTTGGTGCCGGCTTTCACAAATTCTGCAAGAAGCATTTTTCCTCCTATGAATTTTCAATGACAGTCGTCAGGAATGCCGTCATATCCATCCCGGCAGCCCTGACCATCTTAGGAACAAGCGAGGCGCTGGTCATTCCCGGAATAGTGTTCACCTCCAGGAAATAAAGTCCGTCCTCAGCGGAAATATAGTCCATACGGACAATGCCGTTGCATCCGAGATGTGCATATATCTTCTCCGTAATCTTCTGGATTTCAGAGGACAACTCTTCAGATATCTGCGCAGGGCAGACCTCCTGGCTATGGCCGTTGTACTTGGCATCATAGTCGAAATACTCATTTTCCGTAATGATTTCGATTACAGGAAGAGCCTTGACCTCTCCCCCGTCCAGATAGGCAGCGCAGGTAAACTCACGTCCCTTGATAGACTTCTCGACCACGACTGCAGGTCCCTCGGAGAAGGCATAATTGACAGCAGGCACCAATCCATCGGCTTCTTTCACTTTCGTGATACCGAAGCTGGATCCTCCGTCAGTAGGTTTTACGAAGAGCGGCAGTCCGAGACGTTCTACGGCCTTGGCAGCGAAAGCATTGACATCCATTCCTTTACGGACGAATGCATCCGGTGCAAGCTTCACGTAATCAATATCGCGGAGATAGCTCTTGCAAGAATATTTGTCGAACGCCACCGTAGATACGAAAGCGCTGCACCCGCTGTGAGGAATGCCGAGCATCTCGAAATAACCTTGAAGAAGGCCATTCTCGCCAGGCGTGCCGTGCTGCATTATATAAACGTAGTCGAACTTCACTTTCTCCCCGTAAACAGTAACGGAGAAATCATTCTTGTCAATCTCCGGCCTTGCCTCTTCCGGGAATGGAACTCTCATGGAGTTTTTCTTGCGATATGCTACCAGAGACCATTTGCCGAATCTCGCAAAAATCTCATACACATCATATTGAGTATCATCAATCCTTGATGCCGTATACTCACCGCTGCGGCAAGCTACCTCCCACTCGGAAGAGTCGCTGCCATAAATCACTGCGATAGTGTTATATTTTCCCATATATTATTAATATGTTAGTCATGTTAGTCAAAATAATAATCTGCCTCGCTGCTGGTTTTGCGGTCCGCATCTTCGTCACCGCCGCTGCAGCTAAGGTCAATGTTCATGCCGGCAGGTGCAACGAAACGGTCAGCCTCGGAAATGCCGAGAGAGCCGTCCTTCAGCACTTTCTTCATGAAAATGCCCCATATAGGAAGCGCCATATTGGAACCGCTTCCCAACGCAAGTGCCTGGAAATGAACCTGTCTGTCTTCCGCACCTACCCAGATTCCGGCAGTAATGGAAGGTGTATATCCGATGAACCATCCATCCGCATTGTCATTGGTCGTTCCCGTCTTTCCTGCGATTTCGCCTTTCAGCTGATATACCGACCTCAGACGTGCACCCGTACCATTGTTGATCACGCCCTGCATCAGGTTCTCCATGAGATAAGCGGTCTGTTCGCTGATCGCCTCACGCTTGCGGTTAGTGAACTCGCCCAGCACATTGCCCTGATTGTCCTCTATCCTGGTAACGAATTGAGGCGAGATGTAAACTCCGCGTGACGGGAAGGTATTGTAAGCAGCAACCATCTCATACAGAGACAAATCCGCAGGTCCGACGCAAAGTGAAGGTACCGCGTCGATATGGCTCTGGATACCCATTGTCCTCATCATGTCGGCCATAGGCTCCGGTCCGAGCTGTTTCATCAGGTATGCGGAAATATTGTTCGAACTATGGGTAAGTCCCCATTTCAACGTCACTGTCTTTCCGATCCAGATATCCTTGTCGGTACTTCTGGGCGTCCACTCATTGTCCCCGACGATGAAGGTCTGAGGCACATTGACAACCTTCGTGCAAGGGCTCATGCCGGACTGCATTGCCAATGTATAGAGGAACGGCTTGACGGTGGAACCGATCTGGCGCTTGCCCTGACGGACATTGTCATACTTGAAATAGCGGTAGTTCGGGCCGCCGACATAGGCCTTGACGTGTCCGGTTACAGGCTCAATAGCCATAAAACCAGCTCTAAGTATTGATTTGTAATATCTTATGGAATCGTCAGGAGTCATTGTCGTATCGATGTAGCCCTTCTTGTTCCACGAGAACAGACGCATCTGCGCAGGCACGGAGAAACTCTTGAGGATCTCTGACTCGGAAGCACCTTCCTTCTTCATGATACGGTAACGGTCGCTCCATCTCCTCGCCTGCTTCATGACATAATCACGTGTGGATTTGTCCACATCATTGGAGAACGGCTTGTTCCTCTTCGAACGCAAATCCCTCTCGAAACTCTTCTGCAAGTTCTTGCCAAGATGCTCGGCCACAGCCTCTTCCGCATATCTCTGCATCTTGGAATTAATCGTGGTATAGATTCGGAGGCCGTCCTTGTCCAGATTGTAAGGTGTCCCGTCCGGCTTGGTATTCTTGTTCAGCCAACCATAGAGAGGATCGTCCTCCCAGGACAATGAGTCTGCGACATAGTCCTCACGATAGGTATATTTCGAACGGACAGGCTTACCAGCATTCATCACGCGACGGAGCATGTCCCTGAAATACGGAGCCAGACCGGCATTGTGGTCCTGGACCTGATATGACAATGATATCGGCACCTGCTGGATGGAGTCGCGCTGTTCTTCAGTAAGATAGCCTGCCTTTTCCATCTGGCTGATGACGAAGTTCCTGCGGTACAGGGCCTTGTCCGGATTAAGAGCCGGATTGTATCTCGTAGGCTTGTTCACCATGCCCACCAGCGTGGCGCTTTCCTCAACGGTCAGGTCAGCCGGTTCCTTGGCGAAGAATGTCTGCGACGCCGCCCTCACTCCATACGCACTGCTGCCGAAGAAGACGGCATTCAGGTACATGTCCAGAATCTCGTCCTTCGTATAGTCGCGCTCCAGCTTGACCGCCGTTATCCACTCCTTCAATTTGATCCATACCATCTTCACCTTGGAGAATCCCGGAATGCTGCTGGAAACATCGGCACGCGGGTACAATGTCTTCGCGAGCTGCTGGGTGATGGTACTTCCGCCGCCCTGTCCGGAATCGCCCATCAGCAATGTCTTCACGAGCACGCGCCCGAGGCTCTGAAAGTCAATGCCGGAGTGCTTGTAAAAGCGGATGTCCTCCGTCGCCACTGCCGCCTGCACCAGATAAGGGGACAATTCTTCGTAGGAAACATACGACCTGTTTTCAATGTGGAAAGTCGTGAGAACCTGACCGTCATCGGCAATGACTTCGGTCGCAAGTTTGCTGTCAGGGTTCTCCAGTTCCTCGAATGAAGGTATGTCGGCAAATGCCCAAACCAGCAAAAGCATGATAAGGACCATCAGCACAGGCACGGAAACGATTATCCAGAACCATTTCACGCATTTTTTTCTCGTATCGTCTGTCATATCTGTATTCTTCGAAAGAGCAAAAATACATAGAAAATTTGGAAAATATCCTTATTTGTTCCTTACTTTGCAGTCCGTTTACTAAAATAGAGGTAAAAACATCATTAAAAATTGGAGCTAGAGTTGGCGATGGAAAAGAATCTTGTAATTGTCGAGTCTCCTGCGAAAGCCGGGACAATACAGAAATTCCTGGGGGAAGGATATGTCGTAAAACCAAGTTTCGGTCATATCAGAGACTTGCAGGACAAGAAATTGAGCGTGGATGTAGATCATAACTTCACACCTGAATATGTCATTCCTGCGGACAAGAAGAAAGTCGTGTCTGAGCTCAAGAAGCTGGCAGCCGGCGCCGAGACCGTATGGCTGGCATCCGATGAGGACCGGGAGGGAGAAGCGATATCATGGCATCTCTATGAAACTCTCGGCCTGAAGAAAGAAAGCACCAGAAGAATCGTATTCCACGAAATCACCAAGAATGCGATTCTGAACGCAATAGAAAACCCCAGGGACATTGACATGAACCTCGTGGATGCGCAGCAGGCAAGGCGCGTGCTCGACCGTCTCGTAGGCTTCGAGCTTTCGCCGATTCTCTGGAGAAAAATCCAGCCGAAGCTCTCTGCCGGACGAGTACAGAGCGTCGCATTGAGACTCGTCGTCGACCGCGAAAGGGAAATTCTCGGGTTCAAGCGCGAGCCTTACTACCGCACGACCGCCGTCTTCCATCCGGAAAGCACCGCCGCAGGAGTGAAGGTCAATGCCGTGCTCGATACCAGGTTCAATGGCATTGACGAGGCCCGTAAGTTCTTGGAGGACAGCGCGGATGCCGTATTCCACATAAGCAGCATAGAAAAGAAGGAGGGCACCAGGACACCTGCAGCGCCTTTCACCACATCGACATTGCAGCAGGAAGCGTCCAGAAAGCTGCGTTTCTCCGTGAGCCAGACAATGCGTATCGCACAGGGTCTTTACGAGCGAGGTCTCATCACGTACATGAGAACTGACTCGACGAACCTTTCCGGCCTGGCATTGAATACCTCCAAGAAGTTCATTGAGGAGAATTACGGCGAGAGCTATTCGAAGACCCGCCAGTACAAGACCCACTCGAAGGGCGCACAGGAGGCGCACGAAGCCATCCGTCCTACATATATCGACAATGTGGAAATCGACGGAACACCACAGGAACAGAGACTTTACAGCCTCATCTGGAAACGCACCATCGCTTCCCAGATGGCTGATGCACGAATATTGAAGACTGACATCAAGATAGCTTCCGACAAGAGGAACGAGAAATTCGCCGTCCAGGCAAACCAGGTGAAATTCGACGGTTTCCTGAAAGTATATCTGGAAGGCACTGATGACCAGCAAGATGAGGAGGAAGTAATCCTGCCGGAACTCCATGAGGGAGATGTGATGAAACCGATAAGTTTCGCATCAGACTGCAAGTTCACGACACCTCCGACAAGATATTCCGAGGCGACTCTGGTCAAGAAACTTGAGGAGCTCGGCATCGGACGTCCTGCCACATATGCACAGACCATCACGACATTGACCACCGGACGCGGTTATATCATCAAGGGCGACAAGGAAGGCGAAGGCATTCCTGTCACATGCCTGGCAATGAAGAACGGGAAAATCACCGAGGCTGTCAAGACCGAGACTGTCGGCGCCGAAAAGAGCAAGCTTCTCCCGCAGGAAATCGGCATGATCGTAACGGATTATCTGGTAAAGAATTTCCACACGATCCTGGGATATGATTTCACCGCCAATGTCGAGAAGGATTTCGACCAGATCGCTGACGGCAAACTGGTATGGAACAATGTGATAGGACAGTTCTACACGCCGTTCCACAAGAAGGTGGAAGAGGTGCTCAATGACAAGGAATACAGCCATGTCAGCAGAGATCTCGGCAATGATCCGACTGACGGCGAGCCGATTGTGGCCAAGTTCGGACAATATGGCCCGTATATCCAGAAGGGAGAAGGCGACAAGCGCCAGTATGCTCATCTGGCACCGGGACAGCTCATCGAAAGCATCACCCTGGAAGATGCCATAAAGCTGTTCCTCCTGCCGAAGACCGTGGGACAATATAACGGCATCGACATAATCGCGACCAAAGGCAAGTTCGGACCATACCTGAAATACGGAGACAAGAACGTGTCGCTGCCACGCGGCAAGGACCCGCTCACGGTAACATTGGACGAATGCATCGCAGTAATCGAGGCCAATGCGGAGAAGGCGAATGCCAACACCGTGCTTGCAGATTATACGGAAAGCGGCATTCAGGTAATCAACGGAAGGTATGGCCCTTACCTGAAGCAGGACGGCAAGAACTACAAGATTCCAAAGGGAACCGATGTCGCAGCCCTTACAGAAGAAAAGTGCAAGGAGATAATCGAGGCTTCCGAGCCTACTAAACGCACGGCCCGAAGAAAATTCACTAAAAAATAAAATCTGAAAAAGCACTGTTTTTTCTGACTGTTTGGTCGAAAACGGTGCTTTTATCTTATAGTATCGTACTTTTTAATGCAAATAATTATAGATTATTAAAAAATATTCTGTACATTTGCATCGTTTAAGTAATGAATCGTAAGATATGGTTAAATATCACATCGACCAGACGGACCAGAAAATCCTGTCTTTCCTGGTCAAGAATGCAAGAATGCCGTTCCTGGAAATCGCACGCGAATGCGGCGTGTCAGGAGCTGCCATACATCAGAGAGTCAAGCGTTTGGAAGCCAACGGTGTCATCACCGGTTCCAGACTTCTCGTAAAACCGCAGGCCATCGGGCTTAACATTTGCGCCTTCATAAGCATCTCCCTGTCGGAGGCTGACAAGTACAATGTCGTCATCGCGCACCTGAAGAAGATTCCGGAGGTCGTGGAGTGTCATTTCGTGACAGGCAAGTACGCCCTTCTCGTGAAGATTTATTGCTTTGACAATGACCACCTTATGGAGATTCTTCTGAACACCATACAGAAGATTCCTTATATCCTTTCCACAGAGACAATGATAGCTCTCGACGAGGCCATCGACAGACAGGTCTGGGTCAAGGATTACAGCAATACAAGCTACAGCGGTTCGAACAAAAACGATGATTCGGACGAATAGGATTTAGATTTAGTTACCTGAAATCGAAATTATAGCTTCCGCGAGAACCATATCTTCCGGGGAAGTTATCTTGATATTGAGCCGCTCGCCTTCAACGAAGGTGAGCGGTATTCCGTATTTGTCGGCTACGGAAGCATCATCCGTAAACAATCTGTCGTAAGCTTGTGAATATGAATCCTTTATATCGCCGGCACGGAAAATCTGGGGCGTCTGTGCACCATACACCTCAGAGCGGTCCACACTGCGTCCAGGAGCGGAACGCAGGAATTCGTTGCCCTGGTCATCCTTGACGGTTTCGAGGATTTTCAGCGTGTCCACCATGGGAATCACAGGAATGAGCGCCCGGCATCTGTCATCATTTCCAATGCGGGAAAACATTGACCTGATCATGCCTTCCGACAGGAGCGGTCGGACGCCGTCGTGGATGGCGACAATGGCGTCCGAAGGGACTCGCGCGAGGGCTGCTTTTACGGAGTGGAAACGGGTGATTCCGCCGCGGACGAGAATCTGGGAGCAGTTGAAATTTCGGCTTATGCAGTAGTCGCGCCACCACGTATCATATTGACCGTCAGATGGAAGGACCGTGATGACGTTTATATCCGGGACGGCTGCCAGAAATTTCAGGATGGTCTGGTGGAGTATCGCCTTCCCGTCCAGCTGCATGAACTGTTTCGGAAGATTGCCGCCCATCCTGGTCCCGTGGCCCGCAGCCATGACTATCAGATATTTTTTTCCACTCATAATTGGCTCGATATTTTAAGCAAATTTAAGTTATTTTTCGTATATTTACGGAAATTATGAAATTAACAGAAAATTCCTATTTGAAGATATGAGTTTTTCTTTCTTGAACCAAGAATTGGCAATGGACCTTGGTACCGCCAACACGGTCATTTTCCAGAATGACAAGATTGTTTTGGACGAGCCAAGTATTGTCGCAATAGATAGTGCAACAGGCAAATGCATTGCACTCGGACATAAGGCGAAACTTATGCACGAGCGCGAGCAGCCGGGAATCAAGACAATCCGTCCGCTCAGGGACGGCGTCATCGCGGACTTCAACGCGGCCGAGATGATGATACGCGGTTTCATCAAACAGGTGAACAGCCAGAGAAGGACATTGTTCTCACCTAACCTCCGGTTGGTGGTCGGCATTCCGTCAGGAAGTACCGAGGTGGAAATCAGGGCCGTCAGGGATTCAGCCGAACATGCGGGAGGACGTGACGTATATCTGATTTCAGAGCCTATGGCAGCAGCACTCGGTATCGGACTGGAAGTGGAGGCACCAAAGGGAAGCATGGTCGTCGACATAGGTGGCGGTACTACTGAAATCGCTGTGATTTCACTCGGAGGTATCGTAATCCAGTCAAGCGAACGTGTCGCAGGAGACGTATTTACGAGCGATATCCAGTCATATTTGAGGCAGCAGCACAATATCCGTATCGGCGAGACGACTGCCGAGAAGATAAAGATAGCAGTGGGTGCAGTTCTGCCGACATTGCAGGAAGAACCTGACCCGTACCCTGTAAAAGGACCGAACCTCATGACCGCACATCCGGTAGAGGCGACGATTTCATATCAGGAAATGGCGCATTGCCTGGACAAATCCATCACCAGGATAGAGTCATCGATCCTGCATGTATTGGAGCAGACTCCTCCTGAGCTTTACTCAGACATCGTGGAGAACGGTATCTTCCTTTCAGGAGGCGGCGCATTGCTCAGAGGTCTGGACACCCGTCTCTCGGAGAAGGTGAACATTCCTTTCCACGTGGCAGAAGATCCTCTTCACGCCGTGGCAAGAGGAACATGCATCGCATTGAAGCATGTAGGCAACTGCTCTTTCCTGAAGAGGTAGGCAGATGCCCAAGCAGCGCACCATAACAGGAACAATCATTAACACGGCAGTCTTCATAGCTCTGGAGATTGCCGCGCTTAATATGTTGAGCCACAGCAGTTCCGTGCAGAATTTCTTCATCACGAAGGCATTGCACGTAGTGAGCGGAAGGTTCTGGGGCGTGACAGAATCAATATCCGGATATTTCTCATTGAACAAGGAGAACCGCAAGTTGGCGGACAATGTTTTCGAGCTGAGCAAGGAGGTTTCGAGACTGCACAGCATGCTGGAGCAGATCCATCTGGATTCGCTGGAACAGGTGAACATGGCACGGGCCGGGGAGAAATTCAGCTACATCACGGCTTCCATCATAAAGAGCAGCACCAACAAGCAGCACAACTACCTGATAATCGGGAAAGGTTACGAAGACGGCATACGTGAGCAGTCCGGAGTCATAACGCCGCAAGGGGTGGTCGGAATCATCGATGCCGTAAGCAAGCATTACTCATACGTCATATCATTTCTGAATTCCGAAATCAGCATCAGTGCCAGAATCGGAAAAAGCGGCGCGGCAGGCCCGATGGTATGGGACGGGGAGCACAAGGGCGGAGCCATTCTCAAGGAGATACCGCTACAGTACAAATTCGAGGAGGGCGACACGGTCTATACCAGCGGCTACTCCTCCATATTTCCGTCCGACATCCCGTTGGGCACGACAGGCGGTGTCAAAATCGTGAACGGCGCCACTTATGAAGTGAAGGTCAAGCTGTTCCAGGATTTTTCAGCATTGAGATACGTATCGGTGGTAAGCAATAACGACTCGCAGGAAATAGCGGAACTGGAGAAACAGGAAACACCTAAGAAAGAAAAGAAATGAAGCAGAACTACATAATGATGTTCCTACTCATTGTCGGAGTGCAGCTGCTGATATGCAATTATTTACATGTCAGCACGTTTCTCACGCTCAGTATTCTGCCGTGCGCCATTCTCCTCATGCCCACCAGGTACAGCCCCGTCGTGGCGATGCTTCTTGCCTTCGTTTCAGGTCTGGCAGTAGACACATTGGCTGAAGGAGTCACGGGGCTCAATGCCCTTGCACTCGTGCCGGTGGCCGGGGCCCGCAGGTGGATCTGCGGTTTCATCTTCGGAAAAGAATTGACCTCGACCGGAGAAGACGTTTCAATGATGAAGTACGGAACGGGTAAAATGGCAGTGGCAATATTCATTGCCCAGTTCATATTTCTCATGATATACATCTGGGCCGACGGCGCTGAAGCCAGGCCGTTCATGTTCAATGCATTGAGATTCAGCGTCTCGCTCGTGGCAGGGACATTGATTTCCCTGATTATCGCGAACTTGCTGGATCCTAACGAGAGGAAATAGCGATGAATGCGTCCAGGGTCAGCAAACTCCGTATCGGACTGTTGATATTCGCAGGCATATTGCTCGCGAAGCTTTTCTATATCCAGATCATCGATGACCGTTATAAGATCAATGCTTCCAACAACTCGATGGTCTACGATATCATCTACCCGACCCGAGGCATCATCTATGACCGCAACGGAAAAATCATCGTCGGAAACAAGGTCGCATATGATATTCTGGTGACTCCCAAGGAAGTGGAGCCGTTCGACACGGTACTTCTGGCTGACGTCCTGAAGATTTCGCCGGACTTCATCCGCAACAAGATGTCGGAATACCGGAAGAACAGACGGAAAATCGGCTTCCAGTCAATGGTCATGCTGAAGCAGATTCCGTCGGACACCTACATGAGGTTCGCCGAGGTCCAATACAAGTTCAAGGGATTCAAGGGTCAGATACGAAGCATCCGAGATTATCCGGTCAATGCCGGAGGAAACCTCCTGGGATATGTCTCTGAAGTGGACCAGTCATACATAAAGAAGCATCCGGGAGAATACCGGCCAGGAGATTATGCGGGCAAGACGGGCATAGAGGCGGCACGCGAGAAGGAACTGCGCGGTGAAAAGGGTTATCAGATCTACCTGAGGAACTCCCACAACCAGATACAATCCAGATACAGGGACGGCGAAATGGACAAGGAAGCTATCCCGGGAAAGGATGTGGTGACCACCATTGACGCTGATTTACAGCAATATGGACAGGAGTTGATGAAAAACAAGGTGGGCAGTCTGGTGGCGATAGAGCCGTCGACCGGAGAGATTCTGACAATGGTTTCAAGCCCTGGTATCGATGTGGAGATACTGGCAGATATCGGCAAGCATTACAGCGAAATCGTGAGCGACCCGCACAAGCCTATGTTCAACAGGGCGGTGCAGGCGCCATACCCTCCGGGTTCGGTTTTCAAACTTGTGAACGGTCTCATCGGCATGCAAGAGGGAGTGCTGAAGCCGGAATACACCTACCCTTGCTACAAGGGTTATCCATACGGAAAGCACAAGCTGGGATGCCACGCGCACAGGTCGCCGATCAATCTGGAGGAGGCCATCATGATGTCCTGCAACGCATATTTCTGCTATGTGATGAAGAATGTCCTCGAGAACAAGAAATACAAGGGCCCCGGCGAGGCATTGGACAAATGGCATGACTATGTGCAGAGTTTCGGACTGGGCCGGAAACTGGGGAGCGACTTCCCTTCCGAGCTTGGCGGAACTATCCCTACCTCAGCATATTACAACAAGATTTACGGAAAGAACGGCTGGAAGTTCACGACCGTGATTTCATTGTCCATCGGACAGGGAGAAATCGGTGTGACGCCGCTCCAGATTGCGAACATGTGCGCTATCGTGGCGAATCGCGGCTACTATTATATCCCTCATATCATCAAGGATTCCGATTCGCTGAAAATCGAGCAGAAGTACAAGGAGCGCCAATACACCATGGTGGACACATTGCAGTTCCGCAAGGTGATACAGGGAATGTGGCGTGCAGTGAACAGCGGTTTCGGTTCAGGAGGTACGGCGAGCATTGCAGCCGTGGAGGGACTGGACATCTGCGGCAAGACAGGTACTGCACAGAACCCGCGCGGAGCGGACAATTCCGTGTTCATCTGTTTCGCGCCCAAGGACAATCCGAAGATTGCGGTGGCGGCATATATTGAAAATGGCGGTTTCGGTGCCACATGGGCATGCCCTATAGCCTCGCTTCTGGTGGAGCGATACCTGCGAGGAGAAATAGATCCGAAACGCAAGCCATTGGAAGACAGGGTACTGCAAGGCGACCTCATGTCGAGGGTAAAGAAGTATTGACCTTCGTAGAAAATATTGAAATGAGCAGATACAGCGGCAGAAGCATTGGCGAATCATACGACTGGAAACTGATAATCCTTTATCTGTTTCTGGTATTCATCGGCTGGGCAAACATTTACGCTTCAGTCCATGGCGCCGATGTGTCAGGAATCTTCGATTTCAGCGCGAACAGCGGCAAGCAGTTCATCTGGATGCTTACGGCTTTCGGACTTGGCGCAACCATCATATTTCTGGTCAATCCCAACTTGTGGGAAGGAGGCGCAGCACTTTTCTACGTAATGGTGATAGGGCTTCTGGTCGCCGTGATTTTCCTGGGTGTGGAAGTCAAGGGCTCCCGGTCATGGTTCGCTTTCGGGCCTGTGCGGTTCCAGCCGGCCGAGGTGTCGAAAATCACCACTTCCCTGCTGCTGGCATTCGTAATGAGCCGTGCAACGTTCAGACTGACAAGGTTCAAGGATTTTCTCACCGTCGCTTTCATCATCATTCTCCCGATGGTCATCATCCTGGCGGAGAAGGAAACAGGGTCGGCCCTGGTCTACGTCGGCTTCATTTTCATGCTTTACCGAGAGGGGCTTTCCGGATGGCTGCTGGCAATGATAGCATTGGCAATCCTGATATTCATCCTGACCTTGGTGGCATCGCCGTATACCGCAGTTTTGGTTCTCATAGGCATAATTTCGTTCTGCAGCGCATTGATTTCCAGGAAGATATGGCAATGGATGCTGATTTATGCGGTGGGCATAACGGCTCTGGCCTTCCTTCCGCATTTCTGGACAATGCTGCAGGAACTCAAGGGTGAAGAGTGGCCGTTCCTGATGAACATCACGCCGTTCATGATTCTTCTGGGCGTTTCCGGAATCGCATTGCCGCTGATAATCTGGCATGCCATGAGCAGCAAGAACAGAGTGTTTTCATTGGTATCAGTATTGACTTTCCTCTGCGGTGTGGGGCTGGTGCTGTCGGCTGACGTGGTGTTCAACAAAGTGCTGCAGGACCACCAGCGCAAGCGCATCGAGGTGCTCCTCGGAATGAAGGAGGACCCTGCGGGCGTCGGGTACAATGTGAACCAGTCAATGATTGCCATCGGCTCGGGAGGTTTTGCCGGAAAGGGTTATATGAACGGCACTCAGACGACGTACGGATTCGTCCCCGAGCAGAGCACCGATTTCATCTTCTGCACCGTGGGAGAGGAGTGGGGTTTCGTAGGCTGCCTTATTGTAATAATGCTGTATGTGCTTCTGATTCTGCAAATTATAAAAGACGCCGAGCGCAGCAGGGAGAGTTTCACCAGGATTTACGGCTATTGTCTGGCAGGCTGCCTGTTCATGCATCTTTTCATCAATGTGGGCATGACAATCGGCATAATGCCTGTCATCGGAATCCCGCTTCCGTTCATGAGTTACGGCGGCTCATCCCTCTGGGCATTCACCATCATGCTTTCCATCTTCATCGCCCTGGACCACAGGGAGAAGAAGTATTTCTAGGGAGCAAAAAAGGCCAGCCGCGAACGGCTGACCTTCTGCAATTATTTGTATTTCAATGATTAGCAATTCATTGCACCGCAAACGTGGATAACCTGTCCGCTGACATAAGAGGAGAGGTCACTGGCGAGGAAGAGGGCGACATTGGCAACATCCTCCGGTGTACCGCCGCGACGGAGCGGAATCGTCTTCATCCACTGCTCACGCACTTCCTCTGAAAGAGCCTTGGTCATATCGGAAATGATGAAGCCAGGGGCAATGCAGTTCGCACGGATGCCACGAGGGCCCATTTCCTTGGCAATAGACTTGGCAAGACCGATAAGACCGGCCTTGGAAGCGGAGTAGTTGCACTGGCCGGCATTGCCGGAAACGCCTACTACAGAAGACATGTTGATGATGCTTCCGCCTCTCTGGCGTGCCATGATAGGGGTCAATGCGTGAATGAAATTGAATGCAGATTTGAGGTTGACATTGATGACGGCATCCCACTGTGCCTCGCTCATCCTGAGCATAAGACCGTCCTTGGTGATACCTGCATTGTTCACGAGAATATCGATATGACCGAAGTCAGCCATAATCTGGTCCACAACCTCCTGAGTCTGAGCGAAATCAGCAGCATTGGAAGCATAAGCCTTCACCTTGTGGCCGAAAGCTTCGATTTCCTTTACGGTCTCTTCTGCAGCCTCATTGATAACGAGATCAGTGAAAGCCACGTCTGCACCTTCTGAAGCGAATTTAAGGGCAATCGCCTTGCCGATTCCTCTTGCAGCTCCTGTTACAAGAGCGACTTTTCCATCTAGTAGTCCCATATTGATTTTATATTTAAACAAATTTTTCTAACTTTGCATTCCCAATTCGCTTTGGTGGTGGAATTGGTAGACACGAGGGACTTAAAATCCCTTGGGCAGCAATGCCTGTACGGGTTCAAGTCCCGTCCGAAGCACGAGGAAAACATTGTACCGCTTACAGCGATGCAATGTTTTTCTCGTTCAAGAGGTTCTTGCCTTCTGCCGTAAGCGCATATTCAATGCGGTCGGCATAGTGCTTCTCCACTTTACCACGGACAATCTTCATCGTGCTGTTCACCATGTGGTTCTGCTCGGTAAACGGCTCGTCAGCTACGATGATCGCAGCAGGAAGCCATCTCTCCGGGAACATGCCGGCACGTGAACCACCTTTTCTATATGAATTCACCTCTTCCTGAATCTTCTTCAGCATCAGCTCTTTAGCTTCACGGGAATTGATGTCGATATCAGGATTGCCGGCCTTCACGTACTCTTTCAGCGCTTCCTTGTTAGGAACGATGATGACCGTCGTATACGGGTCCTGATTGTTATGGAGCACCACCTGGTCGATGAACTTCGAGCTGTCTGTAAGCGAATCCTCAAATCCTTCCGGACTGTATTTCTCGCCGTCAGCAGAAATGAGCAACGACTTGAAACGGCCTACCACATAGAGGAAGGTCTTGTCTCTCATATAACCCATATCGCCGGTATGAAGCCATCCGTCAACGACTGTTTCAGCGGTAGCCGTAGGGTTCTTCCAATAACCTGCCATAACATTCTCGCCCTTGATGACGATTTCTCCTTTCTCGCCATATCCGAGTGACTTGCCGTCGCCGTCGCAAATCTTGATTTCCATCGGTGTCACCACACGACCGGACGAACCGAAGATGCAGGCGTCGAATGAGTTGGCAGAAATGATCGGTGTCGCCTCGGAAAGGCCGTAGCCCTGGAACATCGGAATGCCGATGGCGCAATAATATCTCTGCAGTTCAATGTCAAGAAGCGCACCGCCTCCTACGAAGAACTGCATCCTGCCGCCAAGTCCCTGACGTACGTTCTTGAAGATAATCTTGTCGAACAGCGCCATGAGAGGTTTTTTCCAAAGTTGGAAGAATCCGCCCCTGTTGTAATATTCCTTGTTGTAGGAAATCGCCAGGTTCAATGCGAAGTTATAGAGTTTCTCCACCTTAGGTCCCTTGGCCTTGATGCCGGACTCGATATTTTTCTTGAAGTTACGTGCAAGAGCAGGTACGGAAAGCATCACATGAGGACGTACTTCCTTGATAGCCATAGGAATATTCTTCAGCGATGCCATCGGAGTCTTTCCTACAGGAACCGTGGCGATACTTCCGCCATAAGACATCATAGTGTAGAAACCTGCCACATGCGCGAAGCAATGGTCCAGAGGCAGGATAATGAGCATCACGGCATCCAGAGGAATGCCGACTACGGAATGAGCCTGCTCCACATTGGCAGTATAGTTCCTGTGAGTAAGGAGGATACCCTTAGGGTCAGCGGTAGTTCCCGAGGTGTAGCTGATGTTCGCGTAATCGTCAGGCTGAACAGACTTGTACCTCTCTTCGAGAGCGCCCGGATGTTCTGCCATGAACTTGTCGCCGTTTTTCAGGATCTCCGACATCGGAATCTCTTTCTCCTGATACTCAGGAAGATCGTCCAGGACAATGATTTTCTCCACGGCAGGAATATCTTTCAGGATACGTCTTACCTTAGGAAGCTGTGTTCCGGACACCATCACGAATCGTGAGTCAGAGTGATTGATACGGAATACCAGGTCGCTGCCTTCTTCAAGCTTGATGGAAAGCGGAACGTTCACGCCACCGGAATAGAGGATTCCGAGTTCACAGATAACCCACATGTTGCGGCCTTCGGAGAGGAGTGACACCTTGTCGCCTTTATTGATTCCGAGAGCCATAAGGCCCGCAGCGACTCTATAGGCTTCAAGCCTGGTTTGTTCAAAAGTAGTTTCCGTCCAGCGGTCAGCTGGCTTTTCACGAAGGAAAACATGTGATGCGAATTCATGGGTATATTTCTCCACGAAATCGATGATAGTCGGTCTTGCTGTCATATTTGAATTATTTCGATTCTTCTGCAGGGAACAGTCCGAAGAGTTCCGAGTCAATCATGTTAGTGATGGCTTCGAAGTCTTCTTCCTTGTTTCCGAATTTATATCTGTCTGCGTCAATGACGAGAAGATGGCCGGTATAACCGCTGATCCATTTCTCATAACGCTCGTTGAGTCCTGTAAGATAATCAATTCTGATGGTTTTCTCATATTCGCGGCCTCTCTTCTGGATTTGCGATACGAGATTAGGAATGGATGATTTGAGATAGATGAGCAGGTCAGGCATCTTCACCAGTGACATCATCAGGTCGAAAAGGTCTGAATATGTCTCGAAATCGCGGGAACTCATCAGTCCCATGTCGTGGAGGTTCGGCGCGAAAATCCTAGCATCCTCATAGATTGTCCTGTCCTGGATGATCACTTCCTTGTTCTTGGTGATATCCACGACGTCCTTGAAACGCTTGTTCAGGAAATAAATCTGGAGGTTGAATGACCATCTGCTCATATCTTCATAGAAATCAGACAGATACGGATTAAAATCCACGGATTCAAATTTAGGTGTCCAACCATACCTCGCAGCCAGCATCTTGGTCAATGTGGTCTTGCCGCTGCCGATATTTCCTGCTATAGCAATATGCATAATTTTATGATATTAACGCGTTTAGTAATCCTTAAAAAACAACTTGACAATCTTTGCTCGTCTTTTCGGTCTATATTCCTTTTTTCATCAGTCGTGTACGTCCAGTACACTCCTTCTTCAAAAAGAAATCTATCCTCGAAAATCCTTCACAAATCTTTACCAACTTATTGTTTAATTATTACTTACAAAATTATATCGTCCTACCAGATCCTGATAGAGACGATACAAAATTACTAAATTTCCGTATAGTGTCAAAGCATGTGTTCCTTATTGAACAATCTATGTGGTTTTACGCACTCCTATTATTTCTTGTTCTTGACGAACTTGAAGACCGCGATGTCTGTATCTTGCTTCTTGCCGTCAACATAGAACCTTCGGGTAATCACCGGTGATCCGTCCCACTTCCATCTGAAGTTATTGAAAATAGTTATCGTGTTGGAGCTTCCATCCCCCCAATTTATAACAAGGTTTTCATTGGCAATGCTTTCCGTCCCGTCAAGTTCCCCGAATGAAATCATCCACTTTCCGTAACGGTCCACCTGAAGCATCAGCCCCGAGAATTGCGGCATGTAGGCTTTCGTGGAAATCCCTGCCCCGGTTTCATTGAAACGGCTCATATCCACGGCATAGGTCTGTCCCCTGAATTCCGCGGAAATCTGACTGATGTCGAACGACTCCTCGCGGATGTCCGGGTCAAGCATGTTCTGTCCGTCGGAATCTTCTAGATAGATATAGGAAACTATAGGCGCGATATCATAAAGCATGTCCGAATTTTCCACCGAACAAGACATGACCAGCACCGCCGCCGTCAATATATTGAATATTCTCTTCATATTGCATTTTCCAAACATCACTATAGATGCAGTTTTGCATCAAAATGTTGCATGGCGGGGCCGGCGGCGGGATGCGGCCACACTGCTATTCTGGAAGCATTGATTTTCAATAAGTTACTGAATGTGGCGTGGCCGCGTCCCGCCATCTCAACAGGAAATACGGTGAACAGCCGAGTACGGATGCTAGATTCAGCACCGCGGCAGATTCCGCCTTGGAAATGTCCTGCTTGTTTTGTTCGTAGGCGCGGATCATCCTCAATGATACACCGGACCGTTCCGCGAGTTCCTGCTGAGTAAATCCGGCGGACTTGCGCTGACGTTTCAGCGGGGAAACATCCGTTTCGGAATTTGACATGATTTTCAATGCTGAAGCCACGAACTTGCTTATATCTGCCTCATGAAATGTAGGATACATGTCCATAACCATATTGACATCAATGCCTCTGGCATTCAGAGATTCAAATGAGAGATTGGTGTACCACTGAAGATACGCCAGCACCCAGCCTGTCCAGAAAATGGCAGAACGGTCATCAAGCACATAGTTATAGTCCCCGACATGACCGCCTGTGCTTTCAATAATCCTCTTCCCCAATTCAATGCCGGACAAACCGGAAACGTATTTCGGATTGCCTTTCTCGAATTGGCGTATCACATTTCCGGCAAGCATCCTGTCATAAAACTCATCGATGCCACCGGCACATGCAATGGAGCCATAATCCAGAGCCACTGCCAGATTTAGCATTGCATCTTCCAAATAAGTTTTATCGTAAGCGCGGATCATCATTCTTCCAATTATTTCTTACAATGTCAATAACATATGTACCGTCCAATACTGTTTTCTCCCTTTCGCGTCTGAAAGTGTCACGTGCAGTCCTGTCACGTGCAGCTTTTTTCGGGTAATAGGTCTGATTGTCTGCAAGGACAGCACAGGAATACTCTAGTTGTTCAAAAGCATTCCGGCTTTTAAGGACCACTTGTTCTCCCAGTTTCCCCAATTTCATGGCTTTCCCAAGCTGCTCCAGTGAAATCGTGTTGTTCAAGAAAGCAGATGCGAATGAGAAGTAGGAATCATCGGCTCTATAGCCGCGTATCACACCGGCTTCCTTGTAGTCGGGAAGAAATTCCGAAAGGATGTATTCTTTTGCAGCCGATGGGAGTCCTCGTTCTATTACAAATGTCCGGTTTTCCAACAGAATGGCAAGCCAGTTAAGTATATGATACTCAGCTCCTGACAAGTTCAAGACGGTCAATCCGTCCATTTCCAGTTCATACTCATTGGCGAAGCCATCCCGATTTTCAGCGCAGGCCCATTCCTTGGCAAGTTCAATATGTTCAGTGCAATAAAATCCCAAACCGTAATCATTCTTCGCATTTCCAAGTCCGAATTCCGGTTTTTCTATGATATTGGCAGAGCCATGATACAATTTCAGTTTCATAAAACTCACGTTATAACGTCACTTTTTCGCAAAGATAATGGTTTATCGGCAAAATGTCAATAGTTCTAGCCAGCATTTATTATGCGCCCGGTCGGTGGTGGGGCCGCCGGAGGTTGAAAATGACATGTGAACTGCTAAAGATTATCTTCCGCAGTAAATCATTGAAAAGAGGTGATTCAGAGGGGCGGGGTCGCCGGAGGAGAGGAGGGTGACAGCGGGGGCGCCGGCGTGGGCGGGATTGCCGGAGCGGGCTGTTGCGGAGTTTGGAAGAGGCTCGAAAGACCGCAGGAGCGCTTCGTCAGCCTTTTCGGGCGAAAGGAGACGCTCTTCGGACATGACGTGGACCAGCTGACGGGCTACGGCGGGAGCGGGGTCAATGAAACGGATACATGGGCCTGCAACTCGCTGAAGGACAGGGAGGAGGAACGGGTAATGGGTACAGCCGAGGACAATGATGTCGGCACCGGCCTGGAGCAATGGACTCAGGCTGGCCCGGACGGTGGATTCGGCTTCTTTTCCGGAAAGGCATCCGGACTCTACCAGTTCGACAAAGCCCCGGCCTACATGCTCCACTACACGGACATTGTCATCGACACTGCCCTTGGTGTTCAGATATTTGGAGCCTTTCAACGTGCCGGCTGTGGCAAGGACGCCGATGGTGCCGGATTTCGTTCCGAGGGCGGCAGGCTTCACGGCCGGCTCCATGCCGATGAACCGGATATGGTCATGACGGCCTCCGGTCAAAGCCAGCACACGTTCACGAACCGCATCGGAAGCCGCATCAGAGTAATCAGAACGGAGTTTGGAAATAGCGGCCGCCGTGGCGGTATTGCATGCAACCACGATGATGTCGGCACCGCGACGGAGCAATTCTTCAGTTATTGCACACGCCCTGACCCGGATGAACTCCGGAGACTTCTCGCCGTAGGGACAATACGCATTGTCCGAATAATAAATATACTTTTCATCAGGAAGAAGACGGGTTATCTCCTTCAGGACTGACAACCCGCCTTCTCCAGAATCAAAAATTCCGATACAAGCCATTGACTAATAGCCGTTATAGTCGCGTGCCAACTGGCCGTACATCTGGCCGAGCACCTCAAGATAAGGAGAACCGCTTACAAGCGTGAGACGATATACGGTATCATCCACCCTGTAGTACTGGACGCCGCCGAGAGTGATTATGTCATAATCCTCAGGAAGATTCTGGACCAATGCCCCTGCAGGAGGAACGATAACCTGGTATTGTCCTCCGGCATTGACGATATAGAAAACGCCGTCCTGATAGAAATAGTTCCTGTCAGCGTATGCGTAGCTCTGCACCAGGCCCAGGCGGTTGGCGATCTCGTATGAAGAAAGCGCCGAGTTCGGATTCATTGCGATAGCGCGGTTCTGTGCCATGATGGTCGCATTATTCTGGGCGATGATCCTGTTCTGCTGGTCGATGTATCGGTTGTTCGCATCGATTGCACCGAACGTGCGGTAGACATTGGAATAATACGCGAAGTTCACGGTCGCGAACGAAATGTCCACCACTGAACGGGCGATGGTCACTCCGAACGGTGGACGGCAAACGATATAGTGGCCTCTGTAAGGTCTGTAATATACGTCATTGTAAATGTAATAGTCAATGCCGAAGTATCTTACGACCTTGTATCTAGGAGGCAGAACCTCAACCCTGAAGCCGAAGTAGTGAGGGTGATGGTGATCGTAGAAATGGCCCGGACGGTCATAGTGCATGAAATCACGGTCACGCGGCGGGATTCTGTGGACATTATGGTCTTCAATACTGAAATCCATGGAGTTGTCCATCTTGGAACCGCCCCTGTTGTTGTCAGGCTGGCGCATGTTTCCGGAAACGGAGCTGAGTCCGGTCCTGGTCACGTTCGAATTTCTCCTTACCACGCTGCTGCTCTGTGAAGAAGGATTGTTGCGGACACTGTTGTCCACTCCGTCTACACGCGCAGTAAAGGTTTCCCTGCTGGAGGAAGAAGAATTGTTCTGGCGCACTGCTCCGCCGTTGCTGTTCTGACGGACAGAAGAGCTGCTGCCGGATGTGGCGGTGCTGCCGGAAGATCTGCGTACGGAAGACGATGAGCCGCTCTGGCGATTCTGGGTAGAACTGCCGTTCTGACGAACCTGGGAGCTGGTTCCGCTCTGGCGGACCTGCGAAGATGAACCGCTCTGGCGGACCTGACCGCTGGAAGATCTCGTGCCGGACTGTGTAGAAGACGAGGTTCCGGAAGATCTGCGGACTGTCGTGCCAGATGTATTCTGACGGGTCTGCGACGAAGTACTGCGCGACTGCGTGGATGAACTGCGCGTCTGGGATGTACTCCTGCTCTGTGAAGAAGTACTGCGAGACTGGGTGGACGTGCTGCGGTTCTGCGTAGACGTGCTTCGTGACTGTGTAGACGAGCCGCCTGAAGTAGTGCGGTTCTGCGTCGTAGTAGTAGTCCTGCGCACCTGTGCATCCGCATTGTCATAAGGAATAGTCAGCATCGAAAACGCTGCCAGCGAAGCCAATGCAAGATTTAGAATCTCTTTCATAACAGTGTCATTTGTAAAGGTGATATTTGCTGGAAAGCGTCCTGAAATCCTCCACATCCTTGTTCCAATAATCCACAATATCCGAGACCTCCAACATCTTCGAAAACGTTTTTCTTACATAATCCGTACCACAGATTTTATCGAACATCGCTGTACGCCCCGCTGCCATCTTGAACGGATCCCTGCCAGGATAAAGCCGATGCAATGCCTGCATGACATAAAACTGTGTCAGCGATATGCATGCGGCAGAATAATCCGTAAAGAAATACTGCACGCCATGTATCAGTTTCCCCTGGCTGCTTCCCGCAATCGGCTTGTAATGGATGGTCCTGAACGCCGTCCCCGGAAGGCGATAGCTATCCAGTTCATCTTTAAGCGCATCAGCATCAATCCATTCCGCTGCAAAAGTCTCGAACGGCAATGTATATCCGATACCGATGTTCAGATACCCGTACAATTCCCCGGCAATACCGGCCGAAGGATAATTGACGGCGGACTGCGGGTAAGGGATGTTCGGCGACGGCAGCACCCAAGGCAATCCGGTATCGCCATAAAGCATGTCCCTGGTCCACCCCTCCATCGGCACGACCGTCAACTTGCATTTCAGCGGCTCCTCGTTTCCACGCTGCCCGCAATTCAGCCCCTCCTCATTTATGAGAAGTGCCAGCTCCCCCACCGTCAATCCGTAAATATAAGGAATCTTGAATTCACTGACAAACGAGAAGAACCCGGGTTCCACGTTACAACCTTCGATTTTCTCGCCGCCGAGAGGATTCGGCCTGTCCAATACGACTACTTCAATGCCTTTCTTTGCGCAGGCGCGCATCACCAGTCCCAATGTGCTGATGAATGTATATGAACGTGTCCCGACATCCTGGATATCATAAACCATGACATCGATTCCGTCCAGCATCTCCTGGGACGGCTCCCTGAATTGTCCATAAATGGAATGGACCTTCAGGCCGGTCCTGGAGTCTCTGGTATCTGATACCTTATCTCCCGCATAAGCGTCTCCCCTCACCCCATGTTCCGGACCGAACAATGCCACAAGTTCCACGTTATCAGCATTATAGAGAATGTCAATGGTGGAGCGAAGCTTGCTGTCCACGCCGCTCGGATTGGTCACAAGACCGACTCGGCGCCCCTCGATTTCCCAGAAACCATGTTTTTCCAGCACTTCGATTCCAGTCATGACCTTGGGATTGCCGGCCATGGCGGAAACGCACGAAATGACAGCAAATGGAATCGCCAATATCTTATGTTTCAATGCATCCAGCATATCATCTAGTTTTCGATGGTCGCAATTTTTCCCGCAAACAGGATATCATTGTTCTCCGCATTGAAGATAGCGAAAACGAACGGTCTGTCCACATTCATAATGAATGGCCTCAGCTCAGGTCTGACGGAAGTGAGTCTCACGCCTACGGATGTAACTGCCGCAGCCTCGGAACCTTCTTCATTGACCTCGATGAAACATTTCTGACGGACCTCATCCACTGCCACGCCCGCCTGCGTCATCGCACTGAAATCTGCAGCTCCCGAAAATGCCTTGTGCACGCCCATCGACTGGAGCAAGCTGTTCATTATCAATGTTGTATTGACCTTGAACTTAGGCATTGACAATGCGACGGTCTGCATGGTCGCGGCTTCCATGAAACTCTTGAACCTGTCAGCATTCACGTAAGAAAGGAAATCCTTCATGTCCACGCCCTCAGCCGGCAAGCAGACAACCATGTTCCAATTCCCTGATTTATAAGGAAGTACCACGAATTTGCAGCCACTGATTTCTCCGCAGAGGAACGATTTCCTGATATGCATGAAGTCGGTATTCTGCACTGCTGAAGGGCTGTGGAACACCGCCTTGAATGTGGAATTCTTGTCGAACTTATATTGCCACGGAGCCTTGAAATACAGGGCATTGAGAAGGAACATCATCATATCGGAGCCGATGTTGTCAATAATTTCAGGAATCTTTCCGGAGGTCTTGTCAGAGCACCATTTGTTGATTTCCTTGACGGTAGCCGGCACGGAAAAGTCCCTTTCGGCGATTTCAGCGGAGTATGCGTTCTTCAAAAGGCTTGCATATCCCGGCAGGACAGGAAATCCGCTTCTTATCCATACCGAATTGGCGCTGGAGATGATGCATCCGTCACCGCTTTCGAGGATATCGCCTGAGTATGAGGCATTTTTCAATGCGGAAACGAGCTCCGCCTTGGTATCGCCTGCTGCACCTTCGGCAAGCATTGACAATGCCATTCCTGCGCTGTAAGGTGACACGACGATGTTTTCAGCAGCATTGCCGCTTGCGGAAACGGCTTCATTGAACAGGGACAGGCCGAAGGCTAGACGTCCGTCAGCATTGCCCCCGATGGTGGAGACGGCTTCGGGCGCGGTCGTGGTTCCGGCGACGGTATTGTCGGCTGCAGTTTTCCTCTGGGTTCCGCAGGAAACCACGGCAAGGGCCGCAAGGGCAAACATAAACTTCTTCATAACTTATTGTCTTTTAACAATTTTACCATATTCAGGATGTACTTTCACCAGCGATGTCACGGCTACCGTAGCGAGGCAGCAGATTATCACCATCCAGAAGAACATCGTATAGCCGAGCCATTCCTGAATATAGCCGGCCACAGCCCCCGGAATCATCATGCTGAGCGCCATGAAGGCAGTGCAGATGGCATAATGCGAGGTCTTGAATTCTCCTTCGGCAAAGTACATCATAAACAACATATATGCCGTAAAACCGAAGCCGTACCCGAATTGCTCCACTGCAATGCACGTACTGATAATCACCAGGTTATGAGGCATTGCCATACTCAGATATACGAAAGTGAAGCAAGGGAGGGTCATGCAGGCGGCCATCGGCCAGAGGGATTTCCTGAGGCCCCAACGGGATGCCGCCATGCCGCCGATGATGCCTCCGACGGTCAGCGCAAGGACGCCGATGGTTCCGTAGACAATGCCGACCAGGGAGGTGTGCAGTCCAAGTCCGCCTTCGCTGGCCGGGGAAAGCAGGAACGGATTTACCATCTTGAGCAGGAATGCTTCCGGCAATCTATAAAGCAGCATGAAGATTATCGCTATCCACACGCCGGGTTTACGGAAGAATGAGGCAAATGCCTTGGCGAATTCGCCGGCGGAACCGGAACCATCCGTGCTCACGGCAGAATCTCCGGCAGGCCGTGGAAGGGCAAAGGAGTGATATATCGTCAATATGGTGAAAATGACCGCAGTAAGTCCTATCGTCAATGACCATGCAAGCGGGATGTTCCCGGTCTTTTCTTCCAGGACTCCGGCCACGACGACAAGAACTCCCTGTCCGAAAATCGATGACAGACGGTAGAATGTGCTTCTTATGCCCACAAAGAACGATTGCTGGCCGCTGTCAAGGGCGATCATGTAGAAACCGTCGGCGGCGATGTCGTGGGTAGCGGAGGCGAATGCTGCGAACACGAAAAGGAGCAACGTGAAGGTAAACAGCGACATAGGGACCTGCGTGGAGGTCTCCGGAGAAGGCAATGTCAGGGCGAGCAGCACGAAGGCAGCCGATACCAATGCCTGCATCATGACAATCCACCAGCGCTTGGTCCGGAATATGTCCACAAGCGGGCTCCATAGCGGCTTGAGTGTCCATGGCAGATATAACAGGCTGGTAAACAGCGCCATTTCGCCATTCGGCACGCCCATTTTCGTAAACATTGTCACGGAAATGTTGTTAACTATGAAATACGGAATGCCTTCCGCGAAATACAATGTCGGAATCCACCACCAGGGCGATCTTCCTGTAACTTTGCCGGTCATGGAAATTATGGGTTATTGGTTCTTCTGACAGAGCAGATGCTTCCCGGATAATAATGGGAAAGGATATCCCTGTACCTGTATCCTCTGGATGACATTACCGCCGCACCGATCTGACAAAGCCCTACTCCATGCCCCCAACCGGCGCCATGCATTACGACAATGTCTTCTTCAAATGACGTTCCGGACGGCTGAATATCCACCACGAAGGCGGAGCTCTTCAGATGTGATGCAGACAGGAACTTTCTGATGACCAGTTCCTTACCGACAGTCATCGAAGATTTGGTCCCGCGTATTTCCAGAAGCGTGATCCTGCCGGAAGGTCCGCGTTTAAGAGGCTCAATGCTTTCCAGCATACCTATGTCATGTCCCGAGCGGGAGGCAATCAATTCCGACAGTTTCTTACGTGTGTACCTGACTTCCCAGCGGAAAAAGTCCTTGGTCTCCAGGTCATAGTCATTGAGCACCTGCGCGAGAATCTTGCCGTCTTCGGTATTGCAGAAAGCATCCGACGACTCTTCCATCTCGCCCATTATCCATTTGCGGGCATTGTCCTCCCGCGTCAAATCCGGAATCTTTTCCTCGGACGGCGTATCGGAAAGAGCTGCAAGATACGGATAATCAATGTCTTCCCAGCATGAGCCGAATCTTTCCATCATACCGCCGCAGCACTTGGAGAAACGGGCATCGCAGATTTCCCCGTCATAGGTCAGGACTTCTCCCCATGTCTGGTCGACAGCCTTGCGGACATTGTCCCCTACTGCCACCGTAAGTCCCTGGTATCTCTGGCAATGGTCATCGGCGCAAACATCGAAAGCCTTGTGGTCATCCCTGCCGAACCATTTGACGAGATGATAATCGCCGTCGACGATGCGGTCTTCCTTGACGGAGGACCCGGAAGAATGGACATTGTCCCGTCTTTCCTGGATTCTGGCCATGAGCCATGAACGGGAAATCACGGCATGGGCTTTCAGAAATTCGAGCGAGGCTGTGGCCTTCATCTCGGAAGAAATGACACTGAGCAGATAGTCCTCAACGCCTACCACATTGACAGCCACCACCTTACCGTCATCTACAATGAATTTCAATGACCCTGCGAATTTCTGGACCTGACTTCTTTCCCAATGGAAACCGATGCCGATGGTCACGCCGTATAATATGAATGTAGGCTCGGCGAACATCGTGGACATGGTCTGCGCATCGAAAAACAGCTCATCGTACAATGTTCCGTTATAGGAAATCCTACCGTTTTCATACACGACTTTCTGCCTGCCGGCGCCATCGGAAATTATCTCGAATCCGATTTCATTGCCGGACATTATGCCGACCTGGACAGTCTGCTGGCTGCGTGTCAGCTTCCAGATTATATTGCGTTCAACTTCCTCACTTACAGATACTTCCGAGAGCATTTCCTCCAGAAGTCCGGTATTCAGTTTTTCATAATCGTCCTCATGCGGCGCCACGAACAGCCCCGCCATGTCGGCACAGCCGGGGCTCATCGTCAGATGATCCGGACCGTCGGAAAAATAGTGATGTGAACGATGCTTGCCACGTGCCATGAGAACAGCCCGGTATTCGCCGAAGCGTCCATGCGATATGCCTGACACTTTCTGGGAAGGCCGCACCTTGTACCATGTCAGGAGATTGAACATCGGCTCGGTCTCGTCTTCCCGCTGCGGAAGGCAGTCCAGCAGCCTGTAGAACAGCTTCGCCATGGACTTGGACGTGCGTGCAGTAAGCACGAACACGCCTCTCGTAAATTTATGATAATGAAATAGTTCCGCATCCTGAACAGAGGTCAGCCAAGTAAGGTCTTCCCTACCGCCGTCCAGGTTCAGGTCAATGTCTCTTTCCAATGGCATGAGTCCGCGCGGACATGCCTGGAAATGAAAATGGTCAGGGGCGGATGCACCACATTTCGGCCCGTTGTAGAATATCGTGAAGTCCGGAAAATGTCTTGCCAGGTCGGTCATGTCAGGCATGCGGTGCCATATCGACTGGGGCACATGGACATCTCTGGCTATCACCAGATGCTTCGGGAAAATCGGATAGGGATTCACCAGCATCTCATATCGGCGCCCCTTTCGTCCTTCGAATGCCATAAAATGCTGGTCCTCAGGCCTGTTGGCACTGCAAAGGAAACATTTTCTGCTCTGTATGGAAGCCTTGTCCACCTTCGCTGCGGACGAACGTATGCGCTCCGGGTTATGCTGGACCGTGACTTCCAGACCGCCCACCATGAGTTTACGCGTCAATGCTTTTTTCATTGACCTGAAATTGGCGGCTGCCGCAGGCCAGACCGACAGCTGGTCGCGGACGAACTTGGAAATATCGTTATCCATTGGCAGACAGGTTTTTATGATTCAGCGCAATCCTGGCTTCAAATTCCCAGGTGCGGATGCTGTCCTTGTAAAGATTATTGGCATTGACCCTGGTAATGTCGAGTGCGGCGTCGGAATTGCCTTCCCAGCGGCGACAGCAATACAGCGGTTCATAGATGCGGCCGATATGGTACTCCCGGCTGATCCTCAGCCCCACGGCATAGTCCTCGCCATAGCTGACATTCGGGAAATTGATTTCGCGGAGCAACGGCACATAGAATGCGCGTGGCGCGCCCAAACCATTGATTCTCAATGCATTGTTCTTACCGTTATCTTCGGTCCATTCTTTATGGTCAATGATTCCCGGAGGAAGCGGTTTCATGTCGAAGTCGGTCATTTCATAGGCCCCGATGACCATCGCGCAGCCTTCATTTTCGAAGACATCCACAATTTTCTGAAGCGTCGTGGAGTCCTTGTAGACGTCGTCGCTGTCGAGCTGGACCGCATAAAGCCCGCACCTGCTGTCGTGTACCGCCAAGTTCCAGCAGCCGCCGATGCCAAGATCCCCACGTTCCGGCGTCACGACAATGAGCCTGCTGTCGTCAATGCCCGCGAGAATTTCAGCCGTCCCGTCCGTAGAATGATTGTCTACGACAATGACATTGTAACCGAAGCTGCATTCCTGGGACAATGCACTTTTAACGGCGTCCGCAATGGTCCTTACCCTGTTGAAAACCGGAATGATTACTGAGACAGACGGCGTTTCATGCTGATGGTCAATATGTTTCGTTTCAGGTGCCAGATATGCTCCCGCACGCTTGAGATAAGCGGTGCAGATTTTTTCCATCTCCACCTGCACTTCCCTGTTACGCGGGTTCACATAGTCGAACTGCTTCTCGCCTGACTTGCGGAGGTCGGTCTCCACCTCGGTATAGAGGTATTCACCGATATGGACTTTCTTGGCCATGCGGAGACGCAGGTCATACATTGCCCCGAAGCTGTAGTCCACATCCATTTCCGCCACGGCTTTCCTGAACGGGTCGGCACGATACACCTGCACCGGCCCGAAATCGAAGTCGTCTCTCAATGCTCCCTTCTGACATTCGATCACAGGGTGACGGCGGCGTTCCCCGTTTCCATCCGGTGTCGTAATCAGCTCATAGTAATCAGAATACAGCATGTCGGCCATCGTATATTCCGCCACCTCCGCGAAGCGTTCAAGGGCAAGATAGCCCAAATCGCAAGGATATGGCTTGGTATTGATGACAATGTAATCGTCGGCAAGGTCAGCAGCGGCCTTGCGCAAATCTGATGTCCTGAGTACAGGGCCGTCAGACAGGATTTTGAAAGTGGCCATCAGGTTATGTGTTTTACAGCAGGGCCTCCAGGGATTTTCTGATTTTCCTGAATTCGCCCTCGAAATTAGGCGTGAATATGGACTTGCCGAGGTTTTCCTCGATTTCATCCATTGACCAGTAGCGGCCTTCAGCCACCTCATCCAGGTCAGGATGAGGCGTGAAGTTTCCTACTGCCGCGAATATGTTTATGAGTTCCCTTTCCACATCGCTCTGGAAAATGTAGTTTCCGAGCCAGATAGGATTGTACTCAGTGAATTTCAGTTCTTCTCCGGATTCCCTGAACAATGCCTCGCTGACATATTCACCATAATCAATATGTCCGCCGACCGCCGTGTCCCATCTGCCCGGAAGCAGGTCCTTTTTCATGGAGCGCTTCTGGAGATATAGCTGGTCGTAGCGGTTGAGTATATGAAGGTGCACCACCGGGTGCAGAAGCATTGACCCGCCATGGCACCATGCGCGCGAAGCTTGCGCGTATACGATACCGTTTTCGTCTATCACGGGCAGCATTTCCGTTCCCGGAGCGGGCCTGTCGGCAGGCTTGTCGGCTGTAGGTTTGGGCAGCACGACCGCCGGAGAGGCCGGATAAACCAGATCGAACATGGTGCTACAGCGTAAATAGGATCATGAGCTGCGCCACGAGGACTCGCATGAACATTGTCAACGGATATACGGTAGCGTAACTGATTGACGGATAGTTGGTACCGTATACTTCCTGGGAGAATGCGAGCACAGGAGGGTTCGTGGTTCCACCTGAGACAAGACCGCAGATCTGGTAGAAGTTGAGCTTGAATACCAGTCTGGCGAGCAGAATCACGCAGATTACAGGCACCAATGTAATCAAGGCACCGTAGAGAATCCACCAGTAACCGCCGTTCACGATGGAGCTGATGAAGTTTTCGCCTGCTCCAAGTCCCACAGCCACAAGGAAGAATGAGATGCCGATTTCACGGATCATCATATTGGCACTCAATGTGGTATATGTGGTGATTTTCAGCTTAGGGCCGAAATATCCGAGAAGAATCGCGATGATGAGCGGACCGCCGGCAAGACCGAGCTTGATAGGCTGAGGAATGCCAGGGAACTTGATAGGAAGGCTGCCGAAGATGACACCGACCACGATACCGAAGAAGATAGGAATCAGGTTCGGATGGCTGAGGCTGGCCGCCTTGTTTCCGAAGAGTCCGGCTACCTTGTCCATCGCCTCTTCAGGTCCTACGACCAGGAGGCTGTCTCCCACGTGGAGATAGAGGTTAGGGCTGGCTACGAGTTCCACGCCCGACCTGAACACACGGGTCACTGACACGCCATATATGGATCTGACATTCAAATCTTTAAGGCTGTGCCCTGTAATGGACGGCTTGGTAACGGTAATCTTCTTCGCAACGAGCTTGCTGTCCGGCTTGTCCCATTCCTTGAACGGCATGTCAATCTCGTCTCCGAAGAGAATCTTCACGAGGTCTTCCGCATCAGGAGAGGTGACAATCAGAAGCTTGTCGCCTTCTTTCAGGAGCATATCGGATGAAGGGACACATAGTTCGTCGTTACGCAGCACACGGGAAATGACGAAGCGGTCGCCGTTGTCTTTCGTTACATCGCCGATCGTCCTGCCGAAAATGGCCGGGTTCTTCACCTCGTAAGTCGCACGGATAGCGCCGGTTCCGAGTTTGCCCTCATTGTCAAGGTCCTCTCTTTCCTTGTTCAGGTCGACATTGAAAATGGACTTGAAAACCATCAGGAGAATGATTACTCCGAGGACACCGATCGGGTAGGAAACCGCATAGGCCGATGCTATGGATGAAGAAGCTTCAGCGGCCACGAACGATGGTGCACCTTCCGCAATCATTGCATCCGAAAGTGTCTGCTGGGCAGCACCGAGACCCGGGGTGTTGGTAACCGCACCGGACATGACACCGGTCATGGTCTGAAGGTCTTCGCCCGTAACCAGGTGTATGATGCAGGTAACGAGCACCGCAAGCAGCACGAGCGTAACTGCAAGCATGTTCATGGTCAATCCGCCTTTACGGAATGAATGGAAGAATCCCGGACCGACCTGAAGTCCGATGCTGAATACGAACAGGATAAGACCGAAGTCCTTCATGAATGCCAGGATATGCGTGTCGCCCCTGAGGCCGAAGTGGCTGAGGAGAATGCCGATAAAGAGGATCCATGTGGAGCCGATGGAAATTCCCTTGAACTTGAATTTGCCCAGATAAAGGCCGAGGGCGATTACCACAGCAAAGAGAAGGATGGTATGCGCGATACCGGTTCCCAAGAATAAGTCTCTCATTTCTATAATCTTTTACATATTGATTTTAACACAGAACGCTGATTTTCCGTCAGCCTTCCCGTCAATGTACCAGGTTATCGTACCGTCTTCATTTTCCGTACGTACCTTTTCGAGGGTAATGACCTCTCCGGCGCGTGTCTCACGGATGAATGTCACCGTGACATCTTTCACCGGTCTTGTTTTAAGTTCGTCAAAATCAATGCAATCCATCGCCCAGACCACGTATCTGGCATTGTTCGTATGCCCGAGAAGGTCAATGTCGGAGAACTCCACCTTGTGTTCGCCGGCGATTTCCGGGGTCACGCCACGCGGCATCATCACCTTGTCCGCAGGCCTTTCGATGGCATTGTCCTTACAGACGGTATCCTCGGGGATCATTTCCATCACGTCGGCTGTGCGGCACATGGTCCTGTTGGCGACGTCGAGTATCACCCAGGAGCTGGTGGCCCGCACAAGGAGGTCGCCGCCGTCATTCCTCAGTTCGAAGTCCCTGAGGTAGAAAGGTCCGTAAGGTCCTTTGTGCCAGGTATATAGTTCAATATTTTCGCGCCATTTGGGATGACGGATGAATTCATAGTGCATTCTCGACAGCACCCAAGCCTTGCCCTCCGTCTGGAGCGCGTCATAACCGAACCCGAGCGCCGTAGCTGCCTGATAGGCAATTTCCTGTGCCAGGTCCATAAATGCTGCCGGTTTCATGTCCATATTCGAGTCCACGTCATAGCACGGGACTTCGCTGGTCATGACATATTTCTTGTCTTTTGTATACTGTCCGCTCATATTTTTTTTCATTTATCTTACAAAATTACAAATCTTGCCGGACTTTATCAAAAATCGCGTGGACTGCGCAAGCATTTCCAGAGTTATCACAAGACTGCCAGGCGCGGCGGGACGCGGACACGCCCCGTTTTTGAGCACGCTGATTTTCAATGAGTTATAAAACATAGCGTGGAAACGCAGCCAAAAAAAGCCTGCATTTCCACGCTGTCGTTTAAATAGTATCTGATTATCAATTAGTTACAAAAACACCCGTGGCCGCGTCCCGACAGAAATTCATTTTTGGAAAAACGAATTTAGCGGGTAAAATCATTTTTGGAAAAACGAAAAGCCGGGGCATCAGTGGTGTGATGTCCCGGCGAGGTGTTTATATCTGTTTACTATTTGAATTTCGCGTCAAGCAATGCCGCTCGTTTTTCGGTGAGGTCGCGTATCCTCTGTATTTCCAGTTCGTAAGTACGTGCAGGCATGTTCGCCTCGTTGCTGTACTGATAGTAGAAATCCCAGACACTGAAATTGGCAGCAATGGCCTTGCGCATCTGTTTAGGCTTTTCGTCAAGTTCGGAAAGCACTTTGGACTTCAACTGCTCTTTTTTGGAAGCCCACCGCTTGCCGACAAACTTGCGGAACTCCGCGTCCTGCCAGAAACGATGGAACCAGTCAGGATTAACATAAGGAGGCATATAGAAACCGCCATATATCATAAGTTGAGTGAGAGTATTTCCGTGAGGAGTACGCTTGTCATTGTTCCATCCTTTGTCAAGATCCCAAATTGGGCCGAAGAAGATCTTATCCACGCCGCGTCTCTTGTAGAAATATGTGCTGGTATAACCATCCATATCACCTGCGAATTCCTTCACGATGATGAAATCCGCCAACGTCTTCTCATCGAACCATTTTCGCCATCCATTGACAGGATCTGTGAAGTTGGATGAATACAGGGCTGCTTCAGCCTTGCGGATGAAATCTTCAATATACTTGTACTGGGAGATGTCCATGTCGTCATCTTTCGGATATTTGTGGTCCATATAGATGCCCTTGCTTGAAGTGAACGACACAGGATAGCCCTCGTCGTGGTGGATGTTCGTCTCAATGAGATGCCCTCCTGTGATCTTAACTGGATCGGAGCCGTCGGTAGCGACAAGTTTGTCGAGTCCAATGCGTCCTTTGGCAACCTCCATCTGGTCAGACATCTGATAGACTCCGTGATAGTCGTTTCCGGAATACACGTTCACCATCTGGGAGCACGGCGTAAAAGTAAGAGCCGCCTCATCGTGGTATTTTTCCGATGAACTGAATAGAATTCTTGAGAGTTCAAAGCCCAAATGATTGCGCAGCAGGGACTTATCCATATCATGAGCCAGAAGTACCCAAGACTTGGCCTTGGCATGGTTCAGCCCGACCGGACTGAATTTCTCAGGAAATTTTATACGATATGGTTTCTTCGGAAGGCCCCAGGTGGAGTTCCCTCTTCCGCGTATTTCAATCTCCGCATCCGACGCTGTCCATCTTCCCTCATCGGAGCCCGGACGATAGATGTCGAACTTGGTCTTCCTGTATGTCTTCTTATCCGTTATGTTTGAAACCGGGATATGAATTCTTATAACCGGAAGCTCGGTATTGATCTGCGGACAGTTAAAGGAGACGCGATAGGTGTTTTCGTCACCGTTCTCGGCCTTCACGACAAGATCGAAATCATCAGCGAACGAGATGGCTGTCTGACCTGAAACCACCGGTTGGCCATTTACAAGGACAGTCTCCCCATCTGTAACAAATTCCGGAATAAGCATCTCGGGCTGAGCCTTGTCAATCCATTTGAGATACTTGGCACTGAATGTCTTGGTCGCCTCATCGTAGCTGAAGACCAGGTCCTGTGAGAGACTGTTCGGTGCCGCTTTCAGGATGAGGGCGGTTAGGCTATTGGTGGAAGCCTTTTCTCTTTCCTGTCTTACGACAAGGCTGCGGCTCTCACATTCTGGAGCAGAAAGCACGATGGTCGCGCTCCTGTCTTCTTTGAGTTCCAATGCAGCTACCTTCACGATGAGCGCAAAGACGTATTCTTCCTCAGTGGAAGATATCATTGCCTTGCACCAATCCTGCTCGGGAGAGATGCTGAGGCTGACCTTTCTGGTAGAGCGGAAATCAAATTTGAACACGCCTCCTTCTGAAGGGGCGGCAATCTCTTCTTCATCTATTATGAGTTCCGGCCTTATCTCCGGCTCATCTGTGTCTGAAGGATTTGTCGGATCAATGATTTCATGCGATTTCTGACACGCAGAAAAAGCAATGAGCATAAAAAGAAGCACCGGCGACAGTGCCGACTTGATTCTGGTCATAAGTATGTGATTTTACATACATATAGACGACTGAAATGCCACCTTTTACGCATCAATGATAAAAAAGGTGGCTGAATCGTCCTCGCAGGACTCTCCAGCCACCTTCCTATAGACAATCTAATTTATAGATTCATTAGTTTTCAGGAAGAGAAACAGCCTCGAACTTGATACCTGCGTCTCCCTTGTTGTCGTTACCCTGCTTGCGCACGTTCAACTCACCATAGAGAGCATTGCCATTTCCTGTTGCATCCTCAATGCTTGTACCTTCACCCTTTGTAAATTTCCAGTAAGAGTAAAGAGCCTCAGCTTTCGGATCCACTGAATAGAAGTGACCATCCGCATTGATTTCCTCGGCAGAGAGGACTTTCTTCCAAAGACGGATCTCAGTCATAAGTCCATTGAACGAACGGTTCGCATCGTATGAGTAACCCATCCAGAAGCATCTTGTACTACTCTGCTCGTAGCTCCACGCTGGAGAGAAGTCCACTCCATAAACATAATCCCACAACGGCCAACCAACGTATGTTGACAACTTCCAATTCAATTTCTCACCCTTGAGTTCTCCATTGACATAGACTCTTACATTTGCATTCCAAGCTCTGTCAATTTCATAGGTACAAGCAATATGATACCACTTGCCTGTTTCGAAAGAGAAAGGAACAGTGTAGTTGCCTGCATGTGTTGCAACCTGAAGTTCATTCTTCTTTGCAGAATCACCAAAACGAAGAAGGAACATTCCTTCAATACCCATAACTGTTGAAATATCCTGAGTCAATTCGCTTGGCTTAATCAGACACTCCATTGTAAGCGCAGATGCTTTTCCGAGTTTCTCAACTGTAGTGCTTTCCCATTTAGGGAAGAGACGGTTCTCGTACATATTTGCTGCCCACTTGATAAGAGTTTCCTGCTGAGTAAGCTGAACTGTTGCAGAGAGCGGAGTTTCCCCAGCAAGTGCATCAGTCTGAGTGAAGGTAATAGTTGCCGAACGCTTTTCACCGCTGAATGCTGAAACCACGAAATTATCAACGCCATCAACAAGGCCCTTATGCTCAATCCAACTCTTTCCATCTGCAGAAATTTCAACCTTATAAGCGACATTCACGATAAGAGGAATTGCAACAGTCTCGCCAGCAGGTTTTGCGCTGATGAAAGACTTCACAGCCTCAAGACGATGCTTAGCCTCCTGAGTAAATGTTACAGTCACAGGGTCAACACCTTCTGCTGAGACTGTAATGGTAGCCGTTCTGTCATCAAGTGAAGAAAGCGCCTTGTAGTCGAACACGAACTTGGCCTCGCCCTTGTTTTCACCCTCGAGTGTTGCCCAATAGGTAAGCCATTCAGATGCACCCTCACTTAAAGTTGCAGTAAGCTGACGATAGTGGATAGAAGACTCTACTACGAGTTCATAACGTCCCTCATTATAATCTACAACAGCTGTTGCAGGAGAAACCAATTTAAGATGGTCAGGCATCACAACCTTAGGAAGAGAAGTGAGAATGTATGTCTCAGTTGCTTTTCCACAAGTGAAAGTCCATTCAGCAACCAATTTGTTGCCGGTCTCATTAGGATTGACCCTGAACTCGACAATATCTCCGTCCTCGCCGCTAAGTTTTGACGGAACTGCCCAAGAGCTGTAGTCTGTTTTACCTGCGAGTGTCCAATCTGCAGAACTTGAAACAAGAACCTTGACAATACCGCCTTCTGCCGTAATATCTCCTGATTTTGGAGTAACGGTAATCTTATCGGCTTTCTCCGGAGCCACAATCACATCCTCAGGCTTCTGACAACTGAAGAGAGCGAGTACGGCAGCAGCCGCTATAAAAAATCTTTTCATATTCAATTATTCTGTTTTAATATTATTGTGGTAATTAGAGCGAATGACGTTCAGGGTCATATTTTCCCTCTTTGATTTTGTTATATACTCCTGTAGGTTGTTTAAGTTTTTTGCCATAAAGTCCTTCAGCAGCATTCTGGAATTGACGAAGGGAATGAGAGTAGTTGCTTGGTATTGAACCTGTACCTGAAGGATCCCAAGCAAACCACATCACCCAACCATAACCTGCGTCCTTGATTCTCCTTGCAGAGTCAACTGACAAGCCTTGTCCATAATTGAGCTGAACTGACATTCCTGAGCAGTTCTTCATAGTCATACCGCCATACGGATTAGTAGAGCTACCATAGTTGGCTACATAGAAATCAATGAAATCTACAGGCTGATGCTCAACCTTATCCTCGAGATCAATGACATTTTCACACTGGTATAAGTTTCCCCAAGCAAAATAAGAAACTTCTGTCTCCCAAGGGCAAGTTTCCTTTAAAGCCTTCTTGAGTTCATAGCAAAGGCGTGAGCCCTGCTTTCCAGAAGGAGAAGCAAACCATTTGTTGCTGAGATCAGGAGAACTTGAATACTCGTCATCAAGGTTCACACCGTCAAGTTTGTATGTCTTACAAGCTTCTGCAACCTCTTTTGCCCACTGCTGTGCGCCCCAGTCCGAGAGCTGGCAGAGACCCGCAGCATCGTGGTTTCCGAGAAGACCGAGATAGACCTTGATACCTTTCTTACGGAGAGGCTGGAGATAAACTTCAGACTCGTCGAGAAGCGCCTGTACATTAGGGTTGTTCTTGAGATAAACAAGGTCGTCAGTTGTATTGTAGTTGATGTTGGCAGCGAAGAGGATGACAGCATCAATGAATGGAGTTCCGTCCTCAAGTTCATACTCGATAGCATTGAGCGGGTTACAGTCATTGACCTCAATGTAAACAACGTTTCTCACATCCTTAGGATTACGTTTGCCGACAAGGATGTTAACACGGCAATCTGCCTGTTTTACAGTTGCATTATTAACTTCCTTCACGAAGATAGGCACCAAGTATGACTTGCCGAGAGAAATAGTTGTTACATCAAGTTTGATCTCAATGTCATCAGACTCTGTCTTGCCTGCAGGAATCACAACTTTTCCGCCACCAGGGATCGTTACCTTATCCTCAGGGAAAAGAACAGCCTCCGCCTCATTCAGGAAGTTGTATTCTCTAAGATATCCGTTGTCAAAGAACAACTCAACTTCAACGTCTTTCTTTGCAGCCTCAGCAATTGAAAGAGAAACAGTTGCAGTAACCTCAGTTTCAGTCTTCGTCTTGATGTCAACGCTTGACTTGGCATTAAGTTTAACGGCAACACCCTGAGCTGGAGTTTCGCCGGTTGATTCAGCAGCTTCCTGGTAAACATTGATTGAAACCGGCTGTGCAAGCCCGGCAGTAATCTTGATACGGCCAAGATTCGCGGCAGCAGCATTGTTTTCTTTCACATTGACGGTAAGTTTGTCTCCATCTTTAGTAAGAAGAATCCACTCGTCAGCAGTGTACTTCCACTCGTCAGCGTTTGTGGCCACTGTGAGGACAACATCAGCATTGTCCTTTGCTTTGAACGTCAAAGTAGCGTCTGGAGTCACTGTAAGCGTTGCAGTGATCTCGTTTGGATCCTTTTTGCAGGATGCGAGGGTAAGAGACACCAATGCGATGCCGACCAGACCCTTAAAAAATCTTTTAAGCATAATAAGATTATTAGAATTGAATGTTTTGTATATAATGTATTATCAATTAGATATTATTTCGTCGGGAGTGAAACCGGATACCAGATGAGTTCCTGTTCAGCCGTAAGGTTATTTCCGTAGATGGACCAGTCTTTTACTGACTTGCCGGTACCATCGGAAAACTTCCAATAGGCGAGAAGCGACTCGTCAATTTCATCAGCATAGAGTTTATAGAAATGGTTCGGTTTATTGATTTCTTCTACTGTCAATACCTTATTCCATAAACGGGCCTCTGCAATCATACCGTCAAGATAACGGTCTTGGTTATAGGAATATCCTACCCAGAAACAACGCGGCTTACCGTCATCCTCCTCAGAATGAGCTGCGCCGAAGTCAACTGACTTGAAATATACCGTTTCGAGATTTCCGTCTTTACCAGGTCTGTTTCCTATTGCAGAGATATCATTCTGAGCACGAAGACGACCATCCAGATAGACTTTTACATTGCCCTTATCGAAAGTGACTGCTATGTGATACCATCTGTCCGTCCTGAGTTGGAGAGCAGCGTCCGTCACATCTCGGCGATATGTAGATCCTCCCTCAACATCTTTGTATGCAACAGCAATCTGAATCTGGTTTGAAGGAATGGTTACATCTCCGACACGAATAAGGAAATGGTCCTCAACTCCCATCACAGTTTCAATTTTGCTGTCATTGTTGAATGCATGACAGTTGATGAGAGCTTCCATCGTGAAGGTCTCAAGATTCTTGACCTTGTCGAAGTTATCCCAAACAGGCCAAGCTCGGTTGCTCTTGAGTTCTGCGACACAGTTTACAAGCGAAGCTTCTTTTACGACATAGTAGAGTGTTCTGGAACTGTTCAATACCTCTATTCCATCTGCCATGATTGAGACAGGGAGGACATATGACTTGGTGTAATCCAGCTTGTCAAGTCCTTTGAATGTGAGGGTCACAGGTTTGCTTGCCACATCTCCCGCACGGATAACTGCCTCTACTCCCGAAAGATCACAAACATTCTCCGGAAGGAGTTCTACTTCAGAATCGTAATAAGCTCTTCTGTAGATGTCAAGAAGCTCAGGAGACTTGATAAAAGTCGCGTGAATGTCATTCGACATCGGCTGGGCGATTCCTAATTCAACACTGCGGCTGAGAGTCTTTACGCCCTCGTCAGTAGCGACACGAACTTCATTTCTGTAACTATTGGCATTCACGAACAGTTTATTCTCAAAACTATCCTGCTGCTTAGCACAACCTACAAGGGCAAGAGCCGCAGCGATAAAGCCGTATATTACTATATTTCTTTTCATAATCATTTATTTTTCAGACTCTTCAGTCTGTGATGGATTCATAATTGCCATCGCCTTCTTGATGTTCCAGAACTCAAGCGTCTTATTGAAATAATCATCATAAGCGTTTGAGACCGCAACTCCGAGTGGCGTAAATTTTTCATTTGCACTCTCCGCAATCACCCATTCAGCAGCCTCAACAACAGAACGACCAATCTGCACGGGATTATCTACTGAAGGTACAGTCACTTCCATAATGATACGATTGGTAGGCGCTGTTCCGAGACGAGTAACAAGAGAACTGAGTTTTTTCTCTTCGCCGGCAATGATTACAATATGACTCACAATATCAAGGAATTCCTTACTCTCGATGTTCCTAGCACTTCCGCGAAACATTAACTTTATAGAAGAATTCTTCTTGTAGTAATCCATCACAGCAGCGATGTATGCATCCTGAGAGACCTGCGCATAATGCGTTGCCCTATTACCGACAAATGTCACTTGAATGCCGTGAAAGCCATATTTTCCACAATTCTCAAGCTGAGCTTCAGTCTGAGCCTTGAAGAATGCGGTAATTTCCTCATCAGTCGCGGCAGGACGTCCTTCATCCGCACGCTTATCCTCAAGCAATCCCCAAGCGGTATGAATAGGTGCATAATCCACATTCAAAAAAACTTCAGTGCTTTTTCTCTTGAAAACTTCGTCGATTTCAGCAGCGATGACAGGGTGGATTTCCTCATCCATCATTGTCACACAAACGACATCCACACTGTCAGGCATCGCCATCAGATGCTGGTTCTGGCTTGACGGATGGTCGGCAGAACCCTTCATCGTGACGAACATCAGCTTGTGCTCCGTTTTCTTGTATTCCCTGACGCCTGAGAGATATGCCTCATACGCCGCAGGGTCGATTTCCTCCGGAGTCTGGTGACGGAAATCGAGGTTTTCCGGTTCTGTCCACTCGCTGCAGGACGTGGAAACGAAGAGCATTGTCGTGAGGACGGACAGCGATATATTTATAATCTTTTTCATTTCAGTAAATCTGTTTCTGAAGTAGTTAATCATAATCCTGTTTGACCAGTTGAGACTACTTGATCACAACGGCCGGATTGCAGTCCCACCAAAGTCTCGTACCCATCTTGTCAGGACCATTAAGGTAAGATGATACAGCCTCATTCACATTCTCTCCGTTGTTTGAATACTCTGCGAGAGGATAGACCATACGGCGCGCTCCGTATTCGTTTGTCACTGAACCTCCGCTCTTGTTGCCTGCGTCTGTTGCAGGGAAGAACTTAGGATAACCTGTACGGCGATGGTCAGACCAAGCCTCGATTCCGTTGTTGAAGTTCGCAATCCATTTCTGAATCATGATTCTCTCCTGTTTTACAGCTGAAGTTGCAGCGTCATCCCATTTTACTGTGATGGCAGAGAGTACTCCGGCGTAACTGTTGAGGCCTGCCGGGTCTGCGTAAGTTGCCGGTTTGTTCTCGTTGTCCTCTGCATATTCAGCATAGCCTGAAAGACCGAACTGTTCGAATGAGAGCTTGATACCCTCATTGTAGAACTCTTCTGCTGTTCCGGTACCCATGTTGAATCCGAACACTGCCTTCGCCTCTGCCTTGAGAAAAGCTACCTCAGCCGCATTCATCCATACGAGAGGGTCCTCTGTAGTGACATTGACTCCGGAATACTTGCGTCCCACGCTGTTCAAAGACGGTTTTTCGATGCCGATTCTGATGCCGGCATAGTCAATGCCGTCGAACTCCGATTTGATGAAGTATTTTGCACGACGAGGGTCGTTATAACCATTCATATAGCAAATGATATCTGCTGCCGCATGGGTATCTCCTCCGGTCACGCTGCCTGTAGGCTGGTTGTATTTGATGGCCGTGTAGAGAGGATTTCCCTTGTCACCGAAGGCCACTTTCTGAAGAGCCGCATTGTCAGAATTGTCAGTGAATACACCGATTTCGTGGTTCACTGCCTCCTCGGCATACTTCTTCGCCTTCTCAGGTGCGGCATAGACAATCCTCATAGCCATTCTGAGTTTCAGGGAATTGGCAAACTTGCACCACTTCACGGCTGTTCCGTCATAAACAGGATCCGCTGTGGACGGAATGCCGGAAAGTCGGTTCTCCGTCAGGGTCTTGATGCAGTCGTCAAGTTCAGCGAACATCGTGTCATATACCTTTTCCTGAGAGTCGTAGGCCACGGTGATTTTTCCACCCTGCCCGATCTGTGAATAAGGAATCGGACCATATGTATCTGTAACTCTGAGCATTGCTGTCACTTTAATGATGGTTGCAATGGAAAGTGTGACAGGGTCGTCGGTTATGCTTTTGAGTTCAGAAAGATTGGAGTAAAGTGTAGGGATAATCCTGTCACTTGCGAGCAATACCCTCGTCCAGTCGTCTGTTGCATTGTAGTTGTCAATGGTCTTTTCGAAGGCACCGGTCGTGGAGTAATATCCTCCCATCGGACCTCCGAGCAGACAGTCCGTGAACTGAGCGGTATTTACGTCGGTGGAAACTACCGCACCGCCCATTGCAGCAATCGCCGCAGCAGTTGCATATCCGTCAGTGAGGGTCTGTTCGCGGTTTACCTCATACGGATTTGTATTGATATCCAAATAGTTGCCCGTGCATGAAAGAGTCATGAGGCCAAGCGCTATGACTCCAGCGAGCGAATGGAAATTTCTTGTCATTGTTATTTTTCGCATAATCATACCTCCTCCAATTAGAATGTTACACGTACACTAAATCCGAAATTACGGAGAGAAGGCATCATGAAATGATCGATACCCTGATAGTAGTTGCCTGTCGTGGCGATGGACTCAGGATCGAATGGAGCCTTATTGTAAATCATCCACAAGTTGCGTCCTACGACTGAAATATTCAAGTCGCAGACATTGCCAAGCATCTTCCTCGGGAATGTGTAGCCTACTGAGGCTTCCTGGAGACGGACGTTTGTTCCGGAATAGGTATATTCCTGAGGAAGCGGGTTGGAACCGCCGACAGAACTGTACCATTTGTTCGCATCAAGCCTGTCGCCGCCATTGAGGAATACTCCGCCGTTGTCACGTGCAAGTGCAGAGGCCTCCGATACTCCATAGTAGTCGAGAATTGCCTGTGTGCTTGAGTAAACGATACCGCCAAGTCTTGCAGAGATAAGGAATCCGAAGTTAAAGCCGACAACATTGAAATCATTTCTCCAAGACATATTCGCCTTAGGGAGAACGCTCCCGAGCTTGACATAATCCTTTGTGTCTGAGAACGTCTTGGTGGTCACTGTCCCATCTTCATTGACAATGATACGTCCGTTGCTGTCATAGCTAAAATCAGCAAGCGAGTACAAATCACCGAGGGTACCACCTTCTCGGAGGATAAAGTGTGCAAGACCGAGCCCGTTCATATCAAGCTGCGATACGGAGAACTTCTCTCCTGTCGCAGGATTGGTTACATTCTCGGCAAGAGACATTATCTTGTTCTCATTGAATGAGAATGTATAGTTGCTGTTCCATGTAAACTTGTTCCAAGTCTTGCCGAATCCCAATGTGAGTTCCAATCCCTGGTTCCTGACGTCTCCGGACTGGATGAAAATATCAGATGAGCCTGAACCTGTAGAAATCTGAGGATTGAATGTCTGGTTCCTTGTATTGGTATGATAGTAAGTCGCGTCAAAATTGAAATACTGGAGGAACCTCATTGAAAGACCGATCTCGAAAGAGTTTGTAAGCTCCGGCTTGAGGTCATATACAGGATACTGTGTCTGGGTATTCCAGCTGAGGCCGCTGGTGTTCCAGCTATACATAGGGTTCGCGATGTAACGCTCAAAAGCGGTACCTACGGATGCGTATGAACCTCTGATCTTCAAGTATTCCAATGACTTAGGCATATTAGGAATAATCTGTGAAAGCACCACTGAACCTCCGATTGAAGGATAGAAGAATGACTTTCTGTTGGAGTGAGGACCTGCAAGCTGTGAAGGCCAGTCATTACGCGCTGTAAGTGTAAGGTAATATGCACCCTTGAAACCAAGTTCAGCAGAGCCGAAGATAGATTGAGTCTGCTCGCGCCATCCATCCTGAAGTCTGGTAGTCTTCGTAGAGTTGCTGAGGTTCTGCACATTGAACACATTGGCAATACCTGCACGCTCTGCTGACATTTGTCCGTCCGCAATAGGACCGCGGTTCTTCAATGCGTCATAGAACATGTCAGAGATTGATGTACCGAGGTTGACTTGAAGGTTCCAGTCCTGCCCGAAACGTTTGTTGATATTTACGAGAAAATCCGCATAAATCTGACGGTCAGTCATTTCTGAAACACCGTACAGACCATTCTGCGAGCTCTCTGTAAGCTGTGTGAAAGTAGAAGCGTAGAATTTCTCGGTATATTTTGTTGTTGACTGATCCATCTTCACACGGCCGGAAATATTCAGCCAATCAAGGATATCATAACTCACCTGAGCGTTAAGCATGAAACGGTCCTTGCGGTTCTCACGAAGGTTACGGTAGTTGATCCAGTATGGGTTCTGCATTGTCATGCCGGCATCGCCGATCGGCCAATACTGGGTGGACAAACGACGCACGACGTCATATCTTTCATACATGCGGACTGCTTCCCAGTCGTTTGAACGAGGAAAAATATATGCGCCGACGAGAGGGTTGTTATATGTACCCTGATTGGTCATATTCTTGTCTCTCTGGCTGATATAGCTCGCGCTGAAATCAAGATGCATCTTATCCTTGAGGAAAGATGTAGTATTGCGGAATGTGAAGTTGTAACGATTATAGCGGTTGTTGGGAACGATTCCGTAAGAGTCGATAGAAGAACCTGAAAGGTAACTCTGGTTTTTCTCGTTACCCATTGATACTGAAACAGACTCATTGTGAGTCACACCGGTCTGGAAATAATCCTTCCCTGGGTTGTATTTAGGGTTGTTGGCATCATTCATGAGATTTCCCCAGCTACGCACATCCGAACCGATGGAGGAATTGAGGTCGCCTGTTCCGTAGCGGTTCTGGAAACGAGGCAATACGAACGGTGTCATGAACTCAACAGATGCAGAAGCTGTTGCCGTGAGTTTGCCTTCCTTGCCTTTCTTTGTCGTCACCACGATTGCACCATTGGCAGCATCTGAGCCATAAAGAGCGGCTGCAGCAGCACCGGTAAGAACCGAGATGCTTTCAATGTCTTCCGGGTTGATGTCCGCGATCGGATCCGTAGAACCCTGGGAAGCGAACTGTGTGCCGCCGTCGCGGGCTGTAGTGTACATAGGGACACCATCAATGACATAAAGTGCATTGGAAGACTGGCTGATGGATTTCATTCCACGCATCACCACCTTCGATGCACCGCCGACTCCTGAAGAGGAGGCATTGATATTAAGTCCGGCTACCTTGCCGTTGAGGGAGTTGATGAAGTTGGCGTCCTTGTTCATTGTCACTTCATCAGCATTGACCTGCTGCACATTGTAGCTGAGAGCCTTCTCCGAGCGCTTGATGCCGAGAGCCGTAACGACGGTTCCCTCCATCATGATAGCGTCGCTAGTCATCGTGACGTTGAAGACCCTGCGGGTACCTATCTTAAGCACTTGGGTAGTATACCCGAGGCAGGAAAACTCAAGCGAAGAGTTCTCCATTCCCTCAGGCAAAACAAATGAGAAATTTCCGTCGATGTCCGTGCCGGTTCCGATGGTGGTGCCCTGAATTATAACACCCACACCTATTACCGGAACGCCTTCATCATCAATGACTACGCCACTGATTTGTGAGGTTTTAGAGCTCCCCCCCCCGTCTACTTTAGGCTGAACGGCCTTCTTGGAAATGATAATGTGTCCGGAATCGATTCTCCAATCGATGCTCTTGCCCTTGAACAGAATGTCCAGGGCTTCGGAAAGACTTTTCCCGGAAATGTTGACAGACACAATTTCCTTTACGTCAACATCTTTGTTGAGGAAAACGCAGCGTGTCTGCTTTTCAATCTGCTGCATCACTTTTTCCAAAGCGATGTCCTTCGCCTGGATGGTCACCGTATTTTCAGTTTGCGCAAAAGAAGGAACTGCACAAAATATCGAGAATATCAGTGAAAGCAGCAGTGTTCCAATTTTGGATAATACTGTCTTCGACATAAATACTACGTGGTTTATTTTTATCGTTTTATAATTTTATCTCACAAATTCAGACAAGACGAAGCTGTCCCGCATAACCATGAGAAAATATTCTAACGTATTGTTATCGTGTTGGTTTCGTAATCTTCAGTATAAGTGAAGTCACACTCTTTCTGAAGAAGTTTCAGTGCGAAATTCACACCCTCGGAGACACGGATTTTACCGCTCTTGTATCCAATTTCAGGCATCTTCTCTCTCTCGATTACGATTTTCACACCGTAAACATTTTCAAATCTGTGCATGAGAGAAGCGAAATCATTGTCCGCAAGATTGATATAACCCTCTGTCCAGGATATTGAATTTTCAGCATCGACTTTCGTCACTACCAGATGATTGTCCATTAGTCTGACCATTTCATTAGGAGCCAGAACCACTTGTTCCACGGTTTCATCATTAGTGGTAACCTTTACCTTTCCTGTCACCAAAGTCGCCGCAAAGTGCCCCATTGCTTCGTCGGCATAGACATTGAATTGAGTTCCGAGCACTTCCACTTCAGAAGCGAACGTCTCCACTATGAAAGGGTGATTCTCATCATGAGCAACCTCGAAAAAAGCTTCTCCTGAAAGTCTTACTTTCCTCCGGTCGCGTGCAAAGACAACAGGATATTCAATTCTGGAGTTTCCATTCAGATGAATATGCGTACCGTCATTGAGAGTAACAGTCATTCTCTGGCCGGCAGGAACCTCAATCACATTTGCCTGGGCCGTCATCCTGTTGTAGTTGGTTTCTCTTTCCACAAATACCCCTGAAAGTCCTGCGACCACCACAGCAGCAGCGGCGGCAGCGAAACGGAAGACAATCCTGCGAATCTTCGATTTCCTTGCAGCCTTTTCATGTGCGCCCGGAACGGTCATCTTGGACATCTCGTCCGAGTGCAGAACCATGGCATTGAAAAGATAATGAGCAGAATCGAACTCACCCTGTCTGGCCGGATCATCATCCAACCATTGTTCAATCTGAGCTACCTCCTCAGCGGAAGCCTCATTACTGAAATATTTGAAAAGCAGCTCGTCTGTCATTTCCTTAAAGTTTAATCGTTTGTTTTTCGCACACGATATATAGACGAGCGACAATTTCATGTTTACAGATATTTTTCAAAAATATTTATAGAATCGTCACAGTTTTGTCAATTTTGTTTATGACTTATGGTTTTTAACACTATATTTGCGTACTATCCTAATGAAAGGCCAACATCTTGGAAGCTGGCAGTAAGTTGAATTACTTTCGGACCACAGGTATGACAGAAGAAGAAAAAAGCCCCAGAAACCTGACAGAAGAAGAATTCGGGAGGATATTCTCCCGATGCCGGCACATGTTTGTCAAAATAGCCAATTCCTATGTCCATGACAATAGTGCCGCAGAAGACATTGTCAATGAATGTTTTATCAGGATGTGGGAAAAACGGGGAGAGCTCAAGACCGAGAATTATGAATCTTACGCGTTCAAGTCGATAGTACATCGCTGTCTGGACCATCTGAAGGTCGAGAACAATCGGACAAGAATCCAGAAGAACATCTATGAGGCCAGCAACAGGATGCAGGCTTATGAAATCAACTCTCTGGAAAGCTTGAATCCTGAACGCCTTTTTGCTGACGAGCTCAGTTCGATAGTCAACAACTGCCTGAAACGCATGCCGGAAGTAACGAGAAAGATATTCCTCGCCAGCCGGATTGATGAGAAGACTTACGGGGAGATTTCTGAGATATATGGCATCCCCGTGCGTCAAGTCACATCCCATATCCAATTCGCCCTGAAGGCTTTACGCAATTCTCTAAGGGATTACCTCCCTCTGATTCTTGCGATTATCTTCTTACACCCGACTGAAGTGGACAAGAAGCACGACGACCTCTACAAAATTGTCAATGAAATCGTGTCGCATTCCATGAAATAGAAAAGACGGACAGAATCACTTCTGACCGCCTTTCGGAAATAGTGTATTATATTGATATAAAAAAATTGCTGCTAGACATACAGGAAGCGTTTGATGCTGCCCTTCGGGGTCTTCGCAAACGGCTCGTAGTGAATCTCGTAGGAAGATACTGCCGAATATGTCGGGACTATCTTGTTGAGCGCGGCAATGTTGGCGTCCATGATCTGCGTCAGGCTGGCGGCATCGGTGCCGGCTTCCCCGAGTTCGTTCTGGTCAGGTACTACAAGCGCTACCAGTTTCTCGTTTCGGCTGACTATCAACGACTCTGCCACGAAAGGCATGTTGTTCAGAACCACCTCGATTTCCTCAGGATAGATATTCTGGCCATTAGAAGAGAGAAGCATGCTCTTGCATCTGCCGACGAGGAAAATGGTACCATCCTTGTCAATGGTGCCGAGGTCTCCGGTGTGGAACCAGCCATCCTCCGTGAATGCTGCCTTGGTCGCCTCATCATTCTTGTAATATCCGGTGAAAACCACATCGCCCTTCACGAGAAGTTCACCAGCAACATTCTGGGAATCAACGGAATCAATGCGGACTTCAATATGCTCGCGCGTATATTCCCCCACAGACTTCAGTTTATAAGTATCTGGTTTTCCGACGCTTATGAGCGGGGCACATTCAGTCATACCATATCCGGTAGCGAAAGGAGTTTTCAGTTTCACCGCCAGAAGCTGCTCTATCTTGTCAGGAATCGCTGCTCCGCCGGTTACGAATTCCTCGATTCCACCGCCCATTCCTTCCATGAAAATGGTCCGGAGCGCAGCGCAGAAATCAGGATTCTGCTCATAGTTTTCAAGTTTCGCCTTTCCTGACTTGGTGTTCATGAACTCGCCTATCGTCTCATCGATCATCTTGCGGAGAATCAACGGTACGGCGAAGAATACCTTAGGACGGAATTCCCTCAATGCCGGTCTCAAATTGGACGGTACCGGCGGCACAAAGAGCACTACCAGATGCATTCCCAGGCACAACGGCGCTATGGCATCGAAAGTAAGTCCGAAAATATGCGCATACGGGAGCACGCTGACATAGTTGTCTCCTTCATGATAAGGGCAATGCGTCGGTATCATATCCACATTCGCGCTGAAGTTGCGCACGGTGAGCATGACGCCCTTCGGGAATCCCGTAGAGCCTGAAGTATACATGATTGCGCAGAGATCATCCATCGGGCGGTCCATATAATGCACGTCAGCCGGCACCATGCCCATCGGATGTTTCTGGACGAACAGCTGGTCGCGCTGTGCATAAATCGTCGCGAAATTTCCGCGCGAGTCCAGCAGTTCCCCAGACTTGAGGTCAATGACTCCCAGGAGTTTCGGCATGGCCGCAAAGTCCATGTCCTTGTACATTGACTTCTCCGTAAAAAGCAGACGGCTGTCGGAATGGTCCACGAGCGCCTGAGCGTCTCTTGCCGTGTAACCGTTGAAAAGTTCCACTGCGACATATCCCCCGGACACCGCCGCCATGAATGTCTTGATCCAGTTCGCACTGCTTCTGGCATTGATGGCAATCTTTTCTCCCGGCTTCAGTCCGGCTGCTTCGAAATAAATATGAATGGCTTCTATGTCCGCTGCTACTTGTCCGTACGTTTCGCTTGATGTACGATATTCGTCCAATGCAGGCTTGTCCCAGCACCTGCGTACCGTATCCTCAAATGTCTTGATAAAATATTCCATGTCTATTTGTCAATTTCTGAATTTCCAACCGATGCAAATATAGACAGGCGAAACGAAAAATGTACGTTTTCATACATTGCGTAGTCCAACAAAGCGAACAACAGGCAACGCAATGTCACTTCTGTGACACTTTCCAGCAGAAAACGCACCTTTCCGGACAGCGGTGCGGATACAAAAAAAAGAGAAACCCATCTGGATTTCTCAATATAAGTCGGGATGATGCGACTCGAACGCACGACCCCTACGTCCCGAACGTAGTGCGCTAGCCAACTGCGCTACATCCCGCAAAGATTCGGGTTACTGTACCTTAGGCGAGCTTGTTAATGTAAACAGCGATTCCGCTCTTCAGATTGGCAGCCTTGTTCTTGTGTATAATGCCAACTTTAGCAAGTTTGTCGATCATTGCATAAACCTTAGGTGCGTTTGCCTCAGCAGCGCCCTTGTCGGTCGTGTTTCTAATCGCACGGATAGCATTCCTCGTGGTTTTTGCATAATACTTATTATGCAATCTGTGCCTTTCGCTCTGGCGAATGCACTTTTCTGCAGATGCGTTATTTGCCATTGTTTTTATTTTTTAATATTTAGTAGTGGGTAGGAGAATCGAACTCCTATTGCGAGAATGAAAATCTCGAGTACTAACCGTTATACGAACCCACCAGACTTACCCCGTCATCTCAATATGAAATTTTGAGGGATTGCAAAGGTATGTATTATTTTTAATACCTCAAAATATTTTTGTCAATTTCCCTAAAAAATTTCACATGAGGAGGTGTTCCTAGTTCTCCTTCTTCTCAACAGGAGCATTGCCGCCCGCCCATTCGAAAGAATATAGGATAGCCTCTACCTGCCTGAGATATTGACGTTTATCATATTTCGGAGCATATACGAAACCGTCCAGAACGATGATATCCTTGCCGTCACGGCTGTAGAACGAATGCGAGACGAACGGACCTCCCATATAATCGCCGTAGACCTCCCACAATCCCCTGGTCTCCGCAAACTGCCTTCCGCGGAAACGGATGAACTTCACCTCAGGAGTAGCTACCTCATTGGTAATCATGTAGGTATTGTCGAACATTCCCGGGACATTCTCCTTCAGGAACTGATTCCTGTGGGCAATGATGTTCTGCTCGGTAAAGTTTTCCTTGTCAGAAGCAGGATACTTATATACGAAGACGCCCTGCGTCGTATATTGCTTGTCATCGGATATCCAGATGAAATTATCCGTCTTCTTCCTGATTCTGTACCCCATAGGGAAATTCGGCGAACCGCCCGTCATCTCCTGCACTACAGGAGCGATGTTCGGAGCCTCATACCTCTTGGCATTGACAATGATGCGGTCACGCTCGGCCTGCTCGATGGCATTGACAATCCTCTCGCCGTTTTCCTTGAGAAGAGTGGCGGCAGAATCGCTGGACGGCGCGGAAATCTGAATCACGCACTGAGGATAGGCCCAGACGTCATGCCTGTAGATAACCCCGCTCTTGCGCACATCCTGCGATACATTATATATGACAATGTTCCTGTGAATCTTGAACAGGTCGGCGAATCCCGTTGTCGGGACATTGACGATGGAAAACAGCGGCTCCCTCTGAGGCAGGAATGGATAGTCTGCCGCGAGTAGTTCCCTGGTAGCACTGCCGAGATTGCCGTCCCAGTCACTTCTGTCCATTACGGCAATGACTTCCCCGGCCTTGCCGCTCACATTGGGAAGCAGCGGCTTGTCGGAACGACTTCCGCACGAAACCGTCATCATGACAGCACCAAAAAGAGCTACAGCCCTGATAATCAAATGTTCAGCTTTCATATCCCAAAATATAATTACATTAAACAATCAGTTCATTCACAGCAGACGTCCGATATCATTGCCGAACGCAAGCACCATTATAAGCAAAAGAATGAACATTCCCAAAATCTGCGCGGCTATCATGAATTTGTCGCTCGGCTTCTTCCCGCTCACCATCTCATAGATGAGGAACAGGAGATGTCCGCCGTCCAGGCCAGGAATCGGAATCAGGTTCATCACGCCCAGCATAATCGACAGCAGCGCCAGCAAGTTCATGAATATCAACCAATTCCACTGCGACGGGAATACCTGCCCTATGGCAATGAAGCTGCCCACGGACTTGTATGCGCCAGTACTCGGCGTCGCCACAAGCTTGAGGTCACGCACATAGCCTGCGACCATATTCCACGTGTACTTCACCCCGGCTGGAATTGCCTGCGCCAATGTATATGTCCGTTTCTGCATTCCCGGGACCTGCAGGACGACCCCCAGCTTGCCCGTCGTATCCACCTGCAGAGGCATTGACAATGTATCATTGCCCCTGAGAATTTCGGTCTCGATGCTTCGCCCGGCGCATCCGGCCAGCACCTTCCACGCATCCTGCACGTACCCGATATCAGTCGAGTCGATTTTTATGACAATGTCGCCGTGCCTGAGTCCCGAACCGGCATTGACCGAACCGGCCGCCACCGAATCCACTGCGAAAGGAATGGCAATGCTGAACATTCCCGGAGACTGGAGCACATCCCCTATCATGCTGTGGTCAATGTAGATGAGCACGGTGTCCTGTCCACGGAGCACCGTCGCCGTCTTCACGGAACGGCGCGCAAGATCAGCCTGCAGCATGGTGAAATCTTCCGGTTCGTAATCGTCGAATTTCAGGATCTTGTCACCTGTACGGAACCCCATCTCGTATGCAAGGTCATTGACATAAATACGGTTCTCCTTATTGCTGAGATAATCATTGCCCCATATCGAAAGCATTGATATATAGATGATTATGGCGAAGATAAAGTTAAACAGCACTCCGCCGACCATCACCAGCGCGCGCTGCCATGCCGGCTTGGAGCGGAACTCCCACGGCTTCGGGTCATGCCTGAGCATTTCCGTGTCCATGGACTCGTCGATCATGCCGTTTATCTTGCAATATCCGCCGACAGGAAGCCATCCGATACCATATTCAGTATCAATGTCTTTCATCTTGGGAAAGAGCCGCGTAAACCACTTGGTCTCCTTCGTGCTGAAGAGTTTCACATCCCCGGCATCGAAGAAAAGGAAAAACTTGTCGACCTTGATGCCGAAAAGGCGGGCAAAGACAAAATGCCCGAGTTCATGTATGACAATCAGTACCGAAAGGGCAATGATTACCTGAAATATTTTTATTAAAACTACCATGCTATTTGCCATGTACATTGCAGAGTTCCGCGGCCTTTCTATAGACCTCGTCATTCATGCTGATAAGTTCATCGATTCCCGGTGCGCTGACAAATTCCACGCCAGCCATGCAGGAAGATATGATATCCGGAATGTCATAGAACCGGATTCTGTCTTGCAGAAACGCAGCTACGGCAGCTTCATTGGCAGCATTCATCGCGCAAGGGATGTTGCCGCCGCGTCCTATCGCCTCGAACGCAAGCGCGAGACATGGGAACTTGTCCATGTCCGGTTTTTCGAACGTCAGGCTGCCGAGTTCAGCGAAATCCAGCTTCTTGTTGTCCAGCGTAAGCCTCTCCGGAAAGCTCAACGCATACTGTATCGGCTCCCTCATGTCAGGGTGCCCCATCTGCGCAATTACCGCTCCGTCAGCGAATTCCACCATTGAATGAATAATGGACTGGGGGTGTACGACAATGTTTATCTTCTCCGGCTCCGTATCGAAAAGCCACTTCGCCTCTATCATCTCGAAGCCCTTGTTCATCATCGTCGCGGAATCTATCGTAATCTTCGCGCCCATCTTCCACTGGGGATGTTTCAATGCCTCATTGCGTGTCACCGCAGCGATTTCCTCCTTCGTCCAGGAACGGAAAGGACCGCCGGAAGCCGTAAGATGGATGCGGGTCAACGGATTCCCGGCAGCACCCATAAGGCATTGGAATATAGCGGAATGCTCCGAATCCACCGGCAATATCGGTGCATTGTGCTTCTTCGCCAGCGCCATCACCACCGAACCGCCGGCCACGAGCGTCTCCTTGTTCGCCAGGGCAATGATTTTCCCCGCCTCGATTGCCGACACCGTAGGACGCAGTCCGCTGAAACCGACAAGGGCGGTCAGGACAATGTCAATGTCTTCGGACCTGACCAGGGCACAGACGGAGTCCATTCCCGCAAACACTTTGATGTCATGAGGCTGCAGTGCGTCCGCAACTTCCTGGTATTTGGATTCATTGCAAATGACTACATTGGCCGGCATGAATTCCAGCGCCTGGCGGATAAGCAGTTCGGAGCTGTTGTTGGCAGTGAGCAGTTCCACTTCGAACCTGTCCTTGTGCTGCCTTACCACGTCCAGAGCCTGACGGCCTATCGAGCCGGTCGAGCCTAATATTGCAATATGTCTTTTGTCAGTCATCAGAATTTAATGTATTTGACAGGATCCACCGCTTCTCCCTTGTACCACAGTTCGAAATGAAGATGGTCACCTGTAGTTACCGCGCCGGTATTGCCCACCAGAGCTATCGGAGAGCCGGCAGAAACCTTGTCACCGGTCTTCTTCAAGAGTTTCTGGTTATGTTTGTATATGGAGACAATGTTGTTCGCATGTTGTATCTGTATCGTGTACCCCGATTCGTCACTCCAGCCAGCCCCGATCACCGTGCCGTCAAGCACCGACATCACCACCGAATTTGCAGGAGCTGTTATGTCAATGTAAGGATGCAGCAGCGGGTCATATTCCTGAGAAACAACACCTTTCAGCGGTGTAAAGAAGTGCACTCCTTCTATAGGAAGTCTGCGGTCACCGGCATTGTTCAGTCCGAATTGTTCCTCCTTGCGGACGTTTTCGCGCAGAAGCGAGTCTTTCGCGTCCAGTTCCTTGGCGGAAATCTTTTCGGCCGCGGCATTGCGCGAGGCAATGCTGATGATACTGTCAATCGCCACAGGGTCAGCACCTTCCATCACTTTCTTGAGGTTGTCCGCGTAGAACATCCATGTGTAGATGACGTTCTGGAGGGAGTCTATTTTCAACGCATTGTTGATGGCGGCACGCTTGGTGTGGGCGTCCGGATAGCCAGGAATGAATGTCCTTATAGGCGTAAACGCAATCACGGAATAGCAGACAGCGATAATCACGCTTATTACGGAAATGACTGTCAGGAACAGCGAAGTCCTGCTGAACCTCATGACCCAGAGCTGTTTATGGGTCATGTCATCCACAATCGATATTCTGAAATTCTTCGTCTTCGGGCCTTTCGGCTGTTTATGAGAAGTCATGATGCGATAGCCGTTTGAAATATTATTTCTACCTTTGCAGGGTTATGGACAGAATCATTGGAATAGATTATGGCAGAAAGAGAATCGGCATAGCCGTGAGCGACCCTCTGCGCATATTTGCTTCTCCGCTGGAAACCGTACAAAGTGCAAAGATAATAGAATATCTTAAAAGTTATTCCGCCGGAGAGCGCATTGTAAGGTTCGTGGTGGGATATCCCATCAATATGAACGGCAAGCCGTCCGAGGCTGCGGCAGATGTGGACATCTTCCTGAAACAGCTCGCGAAGGCTTTCCCGGATGTGCCTGTCACACTGGAAGATGAGCGTTTCACGTCAGTGCTGGCACACAGGGCGATGATAGATGGCGGGATGAAGGCTTCCGACCGTCGGGACAAGGCTTCCGTGGACAAGATAAGCGCCGCCATCATTCTCCAGGGCTATCTGGACCGCACAGGTGATGCTGCGGGAGGTGGCACAGGTTTTGCGGCATTGTCCGCGCCCATGCCGGAGACATTGTCAAGGAACGTTTCCAAGAAATCCGGGCGTAGAAAATAAATTGAAAATCAATACATTAAATAAATGATACAACCTATATATCTATATGGTTCCGAAGTTCTCAGGGACAAGGCTGAAGAAGTGGATCTGACGGACAAGGAAGGAATCGCCACGCTTATTCAGGATCTTAAAGACACATTGAAACATTCTGACGGATGCGGACTTGCAGCGCCGCAGATAGGCGTGAGCAAGAGGGCATTGATCGTGGACGGCACCGGCATGACTGACGTTTACGATTACTTGAAGGATTTCAAGCGCACGATGCTGAATCCGGTGGTCCTGGAGGAGAGCGAGAAGGAGGTCGATTATTCCGAGGGCTGCCTGAGCATTCCGGGAATTTATTGCGAGGTGCGCAGACCGGCTGCGATTACGGTGGAGTACTACGACGAGAACGGCGAAAAGGTGACGGAGAAGTTCGACAAGTTCGCCTGCCGCATGGTGCAGCACGAGATGTCGCATCTGGACGGCAACCTGTTCGTGGACAACGTGGCGCCGATAAGGAAGAAGATGATTGCCAAGAAGTTGCAGAACATTTCCAGAGGCAAGGTTTCGACACATTACAACACTAAAATAAAGTAAACATGGGAGCTTTTCACGCTTATGACATTCGCGGAGTCTACAATGTGGATTTCGACAAGAACACTGCCTATAAGGTAGGCTACTTTCTGCCAGAATTGCTCAAGACAGACAAGGTTCTGGTAGGAAGGGATTGCAGAGTCTCTTCGGACAAGATACATGATTATCTTCTCAAGGGTATAACCGATGCAGGTGCAGATGTTTATGACATCGGCCTCAGTACCACGCCGATGGTATATTTCGGTACTGCCAAGTATGGATTCCATGCGTCTGTCCAGATTACGGCTTCGCACAACCCTAAGGAGTACAACGGACTGAAGGTTTCATGCGAGAATGCCCTGCCTGTGGGTTATGACACGGGATTGGGTCAGATCGAGGCATGGATCAACGGGAACAAGCCGACGCCTGCGGCTGCCGTTCCGGGAAAGGTTTACGAGAAAGACATCCATCAGGATTATCTGGATTTCCTTCTCGGCTACAAGACCGACCTGAGCGGGCTGAAGCTGGCATTCGACCTTTCGAACGGCATGAGTTCATTGTACGCGAAGGAGATTTTCGGCAATGAGCCTGAATATATTTTCGACACGATGGACGGCACGTTCCCTAATCATGAGCCTAACCCGTTGGTACACAAAAATGTGGTGGCTCTTGAGGAGCTCGTGAAGAAAATCGGCGCGGATGCGGGCGTCATCTATGACGGTGATGCTGACCGCGTGATGTTCGTGGATGAAAAGGGACATTTCGTATCTCCTGACCTGATGATTGCAGTGCTGGGCCACTACTTCATTGACGAGAGACATGAGCCGGGAACCGTCATTCAGGACATCCGCAGTTCGAAGGCTGTGGGTGAATATCTGGAGCCGATGGGTGCGAAGATGTTCACATGGAAGGTCGGCAGGGCCAATGCTGCCAGAAAGCTGAGAGAAATCGACGGCGTATGGGGCGGCGAGCTTGCAGGACATTATTATTTCAAGGATTTCTTCTATTCCGACAGCGGATTGCTGGCATCAATCCTGGTGCTCCGCGTGCTGGCTTCAATGAAGAAGAAGGGTATCACTTTCAGTGAGCTCATCGGCAAGATTGCCCGTTATCAGAATTCCGGCGAGATCAATTTCAAGCTTTCGGACAAGCAAGGTGCGATGGATGCCATCAAGGAGCATTTCGAGAATCAGGAGAAGCCGACGGCATTCATGGATTTCGATGGTTACCGTGTAGAGTTCAATGATTGGTGGTTCAATATAAGACCTTCAAATACAGAGCCTTATCTGCGTTTCATCTGCGAGGCGACTTCCAAGGAGCTGCTGGATGAAAAAGTGAATGAGGTAAAGGAGATTCTTAAAACGAAATTTAGCGCAGAGGTATAGCGTTTCTTCTCCGACGAAACGAATTATGACAATGATTTTCAATATCAGAAAGTTCTCGGCCGTGATGGCCACGGTATGCCTGTCCGTATTGACAGGTGGAAAGATTGAAGCTCAGGATACATTGATGAGCATGAGCAAGGCTTCGCTGCTGGTGCCGAGACTGGCATTGCAGCCGATAAAGTCCATTGATCCGTCTTCGGCAATTCCTATCGACACTCTCGATACAGGTAATCCGGCCGTAAAGATTCTGCTCATGGAAAATTACACGTGGAGGTACTACAAGGACCCGGCCGTGTTGCTTCAGACTGAGCTTTTCAACAGCAATTGGAACGAGGATATGCCGAATCCATATCGGATGGATGTGAAGGATTTGCAGAATGACATTTCCATCTGGCTGGTGGATTCATTGGGAGAATATCATTGTCCTTACCAGACGAAGGTGTATTCGCCTTTCGGGTACAGGCGCGGGCGCAGGCACATGGGCGTGGATCTTCCGCTGAAGACCGGTACTCCGGTGGTAGCGGCGTTCCCCGGCAAGGTGCGTCTGTCGAAGTATTACAAGGGTTATGGAAATCTGGTAATCGTGCGTCATGAGAACGGGCTGGAGACTTTCTACGCCCATCTTTCCAAGCGCTTGGTTTCGCCTGGAGACTGGGTGGCTGCCGGACAGACTGTCGGGCTTGGCGGTTCCACGGGTCGTTCCACGGGAGCGCATCTGCATTTCGAGACCAGGTATTGCGGCTTCGCGTTTGATCCTCAATGGCTTATAGATTTCGAGACCGGGACTTTGCGCCATCGTCTATTCATCTTGAAGAAGCGTTTCCTGGATGCCGGGAGCAAGTATATTCCTGAGAGTGATGAGGAGGATTATCTCATCATGAAGGAGGATTCGACGTATTATGCGGCGCGTGCTGCCGAGCAGGAGCTTCGTGAGAAAGAGGAGGCGAGGAAGGCTGCCGAGCTTGCCAAGGCGCAGTACTACAAAATCAAGTCGGGTGATACGCTGGGTTCGATTGCCGTGAGGTACCATACGACTGTCAGAAGTCTTTGTGCCCTGAACGGCATCACGCCGAAGACAACGTTACGTATCGGGCGGTCGATCCGTGTGCGGTAGGCGACCTGGTGGGGACAGAGGGTCGTGACGGCGTGCGTGGAAAGGCCTGTTTTACGCACGACATGGACCATTTTGGACGCGACGCGCGTGGAAAACGTTTTAGCGCGCACGGGACACACGGTAAACAGATTGACAATCGAATGGAGGGGAGAGGGAAATTAAAAAAAGAAATCCGGTGCTTTTCACAAAGGACCGGACCCCTATATAAAACGAACTTAACAAATAGACATAAAAACCTTTTATTGTCTACATGCAAAGTTAAGCACATAAAACGTTATTACCAAATTTTTCGTTAAAATTTTTTTAATAATTCTTTTGATTATGAAATCTAAAACGTTTCTGCGCTTACAATTTTATGGATACACGGTTAAAACAATAATCTTTTTCATTGAGCATCACCAACATAGGACGTGGCAAACTCACCGAAATTCAGGGAGATTGTCAACTTGCCGGCAACAATTTTACCAGTGAGCGATGTCACGTTATATTTTGCATAAGGCATTCCCATGGCCAGCGGAACGATGTCATTGCCTGAAAGAATGATCTCATTTTCGCGAATTTCACACTTGACTCCGGGAACAGTTACATCCAGAGAAACAGGCATCTGAGGAACGAACTTGACCTTGTTGAAGATGATGGTCGCCGTCCCGTCATCCTGGGGACTAACATTGACATTGACATTTTCGGAAACATTGTCCTTGCCGTCGGCTACTACCGTCATGGTGCCGGAGTAAACGGTTTCGGTCAGAGTTTCGATGATTTTCTCCGGTTCATTCTTGGAACAAGCGGCAGCAACTGTTAAAGCGGCCGCAATCAAAAAAGCATTGAACAATTTCATAATGACTATATAATTAATTTATTTACAAACAATTAAAAATCCAGAGCAATGCCGGCATTGAAGCGCCTCGGCTTGCCGGTCTGGAAAAACGAATTGCCTACAGACTTGAAATAGAACACGCTGTAGCAGGTATCGGCGAGGTTTTCCCCGCGAACGAAAAACTGGACTTTGCGGAAAGACAGCCTTGCGTCGAGACCTAAAAGAGAATACGGCGGCTGGACCAGGGTTCCGCTTTCGTTCCAGGAGACGGAGCCGTTCCAGAGAATGTCGGCAGACAACATCAGGGAGTTCAGGACCTTGGAATTGAAAACGAACCTGTACCCTGCCCTGGCATATAGTGAAGAAGACGGAGAATACGGAATCCTGTTCCCGGAATAGTCTTCATGACCATCGTCATACGAGACGAAACGGGCATCCATGAAAGAGGCGGAGAGATTCACATTCAGGCCCTTCCATCTCCAGGAGAGCTCGGATTCCACGCCACGGCTCCTGGACTTGGCAGCATTGGCCATCATGCGTCCGGTCCCCTTCCCATGCGGGAACACGGTAATCTGCTGATTCCGGCAGCTGATATGGTATGCTGTCGCGGATGCGGTCAGAAAATGTCCGGCGGCATTGAATCCGAAACTCACTCCGGCCTCGTAATCCGTGCATGACTCCGGCCTGTAGCTGGTGGAAGATGCCGGAATCTCCTCAGCAGCATCTAGATACACGCCAAGTTCAGACATCATTCCGTTCATCATGCGGTTCTGCAGGATATCCGAAAAAATCTGTGTATTGAAACCTCCGGATTTGTAACCGCGCGAAACGGAGCCCGTCAGTTTCAGGTCAATGCCGCGATGCCGCATGGCTTCAGTGGAGGCATCGAAGAGGACGGACGCTTTCGGAAGAATCTGGAAAAACGACATGTGCTCATTTCCACGGTAGCTGGTCGGGAAATCCTTATACGAAGGCATTGGCGAAAGCTTGAAATGGATGTCCGAACTGGAGTCGTATGACATATGGTCGCCTTCATAATCCACACGGAGCCCGGCTGTAAAGAGCCATCTGGACAGACGGAAATATGACTCATGATAAGCGGCCATGTTGTAGCTCCAGAGAACGAAATCATTGGTAATCAAGAAATTGTCCTCCTCGATCATGAGTTTGCCGAACTCCTGCGGAATGTAGGCATTGGCATTGTCCAGAATGAGAGAACTGATGCCGTCGCGGAGAAATGTCACGGGCGCGTCCATGCCGTTGCGGCGGACGAATGCGAAAACGCCGCTTTGATGGTTCCACCAGGCCGGATGTGTCTGCGGGCGCAGTACAACTTCCTGTGTTACAGATGCTTGCCGCTGCGTCTGGTTCAATGTAAACATCGACGCGGACGTGAAATCCTGGTCCAGATCCATGGAATCGAACAACATCTGCAGGCTGGTCACCGAACTCAGCTTCCATTTGTCCAAGTCGACATTGACGCGCAGCCCGTCCATCACGAAAAGTCGCTTGTATGCACTTCTGTCATTGTAATTTACAGGATAGAGCCAGCCTCCGGCCAATGCTTCCCCGCCTTGTGCCGCATCCGTGGCATCAGCCTTCCAAAGCCGGTAAGGATAGCCGCCCTGATCCGTATAAGACGCATGTAAAGCATTATCAATGAAAGCATTGCCACGTTTCTTCACATATCGGAGACGGATGGCTGCTGCATCGGAAACATCACATTTGCTGCCTGAATATTCATTGGTATAAAACCCGTCAGAGTGGCCGTACATCACGGCTGCACCGACATTGTTCTTATACATGGAAGCATTGACCCTCAACGAATTGGCACTGCCGTATTCGAGATTGGCCCTTACTCCCTGCCAGACTGTCGGGGACAATGTTTCCACAGACATGACCCCGAGCATGGCATTGCGTCCGTAGAGCGTCCCCTGTGGACCGCGGAGCATGTCGATCCGCCGGATGTCCATGAATGAAAAATCATAACAGTTCTTGTCCAGGACAGGCACATCGTCTATATACAGGCCGATTACGGGATTTTCCATCCTGGAGCCGATTCCACGCACATATATGGTAGATGTCATCGATGAGCCGTAATCAGGCATCGTGAGCCCGGGGACAATGCCGGCCAAATCTTTGGGAGAGGCAAGTCCCGCCGCCTCTATCTCCTTCATTGCCAAGGAGGTAACCGGGACGGCAATCTCATTTTTCGTCAATGTTTGTTTCAATGACGAGGATATGACCGCGCCCGTCAATGTATCTTTCACGGCAGGTGTCGCAGACAACAGCACCACCGCCACAACAAAATTAATCATAGCGGCGGCAAAAGTACTAGATACAATGATTTCCGTCATTGCACTATTCGCACATCCGAAAGGACGATTTATACCATTTTTTCGCGGAAAGCGGAAGGAGAGATGCCGGTCATCTTGCGGAAAAACCGGGAGAAATATGATGCTTCGGAGAAACAGAGACGTTCAGCGATTTCCGACATTGGCATTGACTTGTCGCAGAGAAGCTCGCGGGCAAGGGCCAGACGGGCATTGTCAATCCACTCTCCTGCGCTTTTTCCGGTTTCGGCCTTGACGGTGCGGTTGAGATGGCTTGGAGTGACGCCCAGAAGCGAGGCGTAACCTGCGACATTGGTGAAGGGCTGCGAGACATCGAAGACTTTTTCGAGGTAAGACGAGCATAGCCTGGAAGCAGCAGACCCGCCAGGAGCCGGAAGGAGCTCGTCGAACTGGCTGAGTATCACCTCCATCAGGCTTCTGACAATAGCAACCCTACCCGCATGACGCATGAGACGGATCATGAGCTCATCGTAGAAAAGCTTGTCTTCCACGGGGATTGAAAGAACCGACGGTTCCTTCACGCGAAGCACGGAATGGCCGGCATTGCGAAGCAACTCGGTAGAGAACGCGCCCATGTAGCCTATCGTGTCCTTGAAATACTTCACGGAATAGTGAATGGACGGAGGTATCAGGGCGAAATCGCTGGCTTTCAACAGATAAGGACGCCTGTCAATATCTATGAGCACCTCACCTGAAAGGAGATAGACATACGACCAATCGTCCCGGGCAATCGAGTGCATCGGATGTGCAGTCACTTGCCCGGCAGCATTGAGAGGACGTATCACGAAAAGGCTCATTCGTTGCGGTATTGGCTCGGGGTCTTGCCGGTGTGTGATTTGAAGAATTTATAGAACACCGACTGGTTCGGAAAATTCAGCTTGCATACTATTTCCTTGATGGACAAGTCGGAGTATTTGAGCATGTTCTTGGCTTCGAGTATCACGAATGCGTCAATCCAATCAGGGGCTGAACGGCCGCTTACGGATTTCACGAGTTTGGAAAGATATTTCGGCGTGAGACAGAGCTTGTCCGCATAGAAAGCCATGTTGCGCTCCGAGGTGTGATAGTCGGTCACAAGACGCAGGAACTGGTCATAGACATTCTTCGCCTTGGCAGAAGGAGCATGTGGCTGATGTTCTGCTGCGGAAAGACGCCCGGTCCAAATGGAGCCGAGGAAATATGAAATTGAAGACACAAGTGCTCCGATGGCTTCTTTTTTATTCTGGATATCCACTGTAAGAAGTTCGGATGCCAAGTCCAGGTATTTCTTGCAGATATTCCGCTCGTGGTCATCCAGGGAAATGCACGGGTTATCCATCAGGGCTACGCTCTCATTGAAAAGACGGTTGAAGTCGAAGCGGACGCTGGACATGAAGTTCTTGGACATGGCCACGACGATGAAATGAATGTTGTCATAGTCGTCACGGTCGATGCCGGATACCCTGATTATATTTCCGGGGACATTGAGCACCAATGAGTTCTCTGCAATCTGGAAGGAGTCCAGGTTCACGTCAAGCTTGATCCTGCCTTTCAGACAGAATATGATGATATAGCCGTCGAAGCGGAAAGGATATTGGAATACTTTCAATTCCTTGTCATATCTGAGGTCCGCTATGAGGAGGTCGTCGCCGAGGCCTTTGCCAGGCATGTCCGGAAAAAGATCCTTGAATTTTCGGATACTAATATTATGAAGTACATCTTGTTGTCTCATAGCCTGAAATAATGTCTGACTTGCTGAGTTTTCACTAAAAATTGAGGGTTTGAAACTTGTTCGAAGGCAGTAAACCCCACGCACTTTTTGTCGTACACGTTACCCTACCCTAAATCCCTCCCCTCGGGGAAGGGACTTGCCATCGCCCTATCGGGCTAAAATTCTGTATTTCGCAAAGCGAAACCATAGTTTGCAAATATACTGAAAAATTTCTAAAAATCGTTTTTTTCGACCAAATTATCACTTGTTAGGTCAATATTATCTTAAAAATGGACAATATGGCAACTTTTTTGTATATTTGTTGGCTGCCAATATAGGCGAGAAAATAAAAAGATATAATATATATGAATAGAGTAAAGACATTGATATGTACCGCTGCGGTGATGATGCTGCCGCTGTACATGAGCGGTCAGGAGACTCTGACATTGGACCAATGCAGGGAAATGGCCATCAAGAACAACAAGGCTCTGGACCAGGCCCGCACGAAAGTCGAAATGGCAGGGTATGACAGAAAAATCGCCAGAGCCAACTACTATCCGAACATCAGTGCCACGGGCGCGTACATGTACAACCAGAAAAGTATAGCGCTTATCAATGACGAATTGTCAGGCAAACTGACAGGCACAGGCACGGCGCTCCACCAGCAGTTCACCACCAAGATGACTGAAATACTGGAGGGGCTGGCACAGCTCCCAGGCGGTCCTGAACTTATTCAAGACCCTAAAGTACAGGCTCTTATAGGAGCATTGAGCAAGGGAGACATCAGCAATGCGATTACCGCTCTCGGCACGGAGCTGGACGATTTGCTGCACCCTGATACACATAATATGTTTTTGGGTGCAGTTTCACTCCAGCAGCCGGTATTCATGGGCGGCAAGATCGTAAATGCCAACAGGATGGCCAAGCTCGCCGAGGAATTGTCACGTTCACAATACGACCAGGAATATCAGGAGCTTCTGATTACAGTAGATCAGGCATATTGGCAGGTGGTTTCCATTTCCAACAAAAAGAAATTGGCAGAGAATTTCGCAGATTTGCTGGAGAAGATGGAGCACGATGTAAACATATCCGTAAAGGAAGGTGTCGCTACCGAATCCGATGCACTTGCCATCAAAGTTAAGGCAAATGAGGCCAACATGATGAAAACCAAGGCCACCAACGGATTGGTACTTGCCAAAATGCTTCTCTGCAAAGAGGTAGGCATTGACTTGGACACGGACATCACGCTCGCGGACGAAAGCCTCGATGCCGTTCCTGTTCCACAGATGAGCCCGGAGAAAGACCTGGAAAGCATCTATCAGGACCGTCCTGAAACCAGAAGTCTGGATCTCGCGGCGGCAATTTATGACAAGAAGATGAAAATCGCCCGCGCGGACATGATGCCTAAAATAGCATTGACGGCGAACTACATGCTGACAAATCCGAACCTCTATAACGGATTCGAGAAGAAATTCGGAGGCATGTTTAACGTAGGCGTAGCTATCAATATTCCTATTTTCCATGGATTCGAGGCATTGCAGAAGACCCGCAAGGCTAAGGCCGAGGCTACCCTTTACGTCAGCAAACTGGACGAAGCCAAGGAGCTTATCAACTTACAGGTAACGCAGTTACGCAAACAGCTCGACGAGGCATTGGAGAAAGTGGAGATGGCAGAGAACAACCTGAAGAGCGCAGAGGAGAACCTCCGCAAGGCATCAGTAGGTTTCGAGGCAGGTGTAGTCACCACCAACACGGCTCTTGCAGCACATACTGCATGGCTCCAGGCTCATTCAGAGTTTATCGATGCAGGTATCGAGCTCCAGATAACGAATGCAAACCTCCAGAAAGCTGAGGGAAATTATAAATCAGACATTGACTAAGAAAAATATAGAAATCATGGTACAGAATAAGAAATCTTACAATCTTGTAATAGGCGTCGTAGCCCTTTTGGCTATCATACTGCTGATTGCAGTCATCGGATATTTCGTTTCAAAGCCTAAACCGCTGGTTATCCAGGGTGAGGCAGAGGCCACAGAATACAGAGTTTCAGGCAAGGTACCTGGACGTATCGAAACCCTTTTCGTAAAAGAGGGCGACAAGGTACAGAAAGGCGACACCGTGGTATTTATCGATTGCCCTGAGGTCCGCGCCAAACTGGAGCAGGTCACAGCGTTGAAGAACGCCGCTTCAGCACAGAAGGCCAAGGCATTGAACGGCGCACGCAAGGAGCAGATCGAAGGCGCTTACGAGCTCTGGCAGAAGGCCATCGTGGGCGAGACCGTCATGAAGAAGTCTTACGACAGGATGAAGAGCCTCTACGACCAGAAGGTCGTTTCCGCACAGAAGTTCGATGAGGTCGAGGCTCAGTACAATGCTGCCGTATCTACCACCAGGGCAGCCAAGAGCCAGTATGACATGGCAGTGAACGGCGCACGCGCAGAGGACAAGGCTGCCGCAGCAGCTCTCGTAGACCAGGCCAACGGCGCCCTCATGGAGGTCAATGCCGCACTTGACGAGCTTTATCTGACATCTCCTGCAGGCGGTATCATTTCAGCTACATTCCCTAAAGTAGGCGAACTCGTCGGTCAGGGCTCCCCTATCATGACCATCACCGACCTCGACGACATGTGGTTCACATTCAACGTACGCGAGGATTATCTCCATGGTCTCCAGCAGGGTGACAAGGTAACGGTGACCATTCCTGCGCTGGACAACAAGGAGTGCACAGCTACCGTAAATTACATCGCTGTACGTGAGTCTTATGCGACATGGAAGGCAACCAAGGAAACAGGCATGTACGATGCCAAGACATTCGAAGTAAGGGCAGTTCCTGACACCAAGGTCGAGGGTCTCCGTCCTGGAATGTCCGCAATCGTAAAGGATGCGAAACTTCTTAAGAAATAGCATATTATGAATTTCTGGCAAAATATAGGGGCGGTTGTCCGCCGTGAGCTGAGGATAATGAGGAACAGACCGATTTATCTTCTCGGCTCCGTCGTGACAGTCGCGTTCTGCGCCATATTCTTCCTTACATTCCTGAAACAGGGCCTGCCGCACGACCTTCCTATCGGCATAGTGGATCTGGACAACTCATCATTGTCCCGAAACTTTTCCCGCCAATTGGACGCGACGCAGCTGGGCAAGGTCCTGAAATACGACTCTTTCGCCGAGGCGCGTGAGGATATGCAGAGCGGCAAGATCACCGCGGTCTGCGTCATTCCGGCAGGCATGTATGCCGATGTCCAGGCCAGCCGTCGTCCTACATTCACGTATTACCTGAACGGACTGTACTTCGTCGGAGGCGCATTGTCCTACAAGAACATATTGACAATGATCAATCTCGCCGACGGCGCAGTCCAGCGCGAGGTACTGAGGGCGAAGGGTGTCAATGAGGATGCAATAATGGGAAGGATACAGCCTGTCAATGTGGATGTCCACCAGATAGGAAACCAATACACGAACTACGGATATTATCTGACGAACATCTTCCTCCCGGGAGTTCTGGCATTGACAGTCGTAATCATATTGATTTACTCCCTCGGTGCCGAGCTGAAGTATGGCACATCGCGCCACTTGCTGAGTACTGCCGGCGGCTCAATGTACAATGCTCTTTTCGGCAAACTGGTGGTTTACACCACATTATTCTCGGTCATCGGACTCATCCTCATACTGCTGATGTATGACTGGATGCATTTCCCGATAAATGGCTCGATCTGGAACATGTTCCTGGCTATCGTACTGCTGGTACTTGCAAGCGAGAGCGTGGCCATCTTCATCATAGGCCTGCTTCCGATTCCGCGTCTGGCGCTGAGTATCGGTGCATTGTACAGCGTGCTGGCATTCTCAATGTCCGGTTTCACACTTCCTGTCGAGACTATGCCGCCGTATATCCAAGGCCTTGCCGAGGCATTCCCTCTGAGGCATTATTTCCTGTTCTATTCACGTGAAGTGATTTTCGGAACCGGGTTTGCCGGATGGTGGCAGGAGGTAATCCATCTGCTTATATTCCTGCTTCTTCCTAGTCTCGTAATTTACAGACTTAAAGGGGCTTATGTACGTCAGAATTTCCCTAAAAAGTAAACGGCATCATGAAGAAAGATAGTTACATAAAGCAATGGCTGGAGGACTTCTGGGGAATTTTCACCCATGAGTTGAAGCTGATTTTCTCCGATTCCGGAGTGATGGTGATATTCTTCCTGGCCGGTCTCGCCTACCCGATCTTGTACAATTTCATGTACCTGAACGGTGTCTTGAGCGAGACGCCTATCGCCGTGGTGGACAATGCCGACTGCTCTGCAAGCCGCAGGTTCGCGCGCGAGGTCGATGCCACGAGAGAATGCGCCGTCAGATATCATTGTGTCAATGTCAATGAGGCGCAGGACCTCATGAAAGAGGGCAAGGTCAGGGGCTACTTGTATTTTCCGGCAGATTATGGCGAGAAGCTTGCCCGTCTGGAGACGGCGACATTGTCGGCTTACGCGGACATGAGCAGCTTCCTTTATTACAAGAATATCCTCATGGCGGCCAATATGGTGATGCTCAATGAAGTAGGCAGCATCCAGATGGAGCGCTACGCTGCGGCCGGATTTTCCGGAGAACAAGCAGAGGCATTGATACAGGCCATTCCGTACGAGGAAAACAATCCGTATAACAGGTCATTTTCATATTCATTGTTCCTGCTGTCGGCAATTCTGCTGGTCATCGTGCAGCAGACATTGTTCTACGGAATGTCGATGCTTGTGGGAACGGCGCGCGAGGAAAATCGCAGTTTCGCTTCATTGCCTGACAAGCTGGAGGGCCACGGCATAGGTCGTGTGGTACTCGGGCGCGGCGCCGCTTACTGGCTGATTTACATAGGAATATCCATCTACATAGCATGTATAATCCCTGCATTGTTCGGCATCCCGCAGAGGGGCGAGTTCTGGGAAATCCTGTTGCTCCTGCTGTTCTTCGTCACGGATTGCGTAATGTTCTCGATGGCGTGGAGTTCGCTCATCACCAGAAGGGAGTCAGTATTCCTGCTATTCCTCGTAATGTCACCTGTATGCCTCTTCCTTACCGGCTTTTCATGGCCGACCGAGGCATTCCCTGAGTTCTGGAAGTGGTTCTCGTACATTTTCCCTACGACGTTCGGCTGCCAGGCATTCATCAACTTGAATACCGCCGGTGGCGATCTCGGAACGGCTCATGACCAGATGGTGGCATTGACCATCCAGACGATTGTTTATTTCGCCCTGGCATGTATCGCGGTTTATGCAGAGAACTGGTATCTCCACCACAAGGAGATGCTTGAGGAGAAGAAGCGTGAACTTGCTGCCCGTGCCGGTGTGGATCTTGATGAGGATCGCCGCATCATCGCCGGTGACGGGAACGACTAGTGATATAGTTGGCTCTTCCCTGTCGGCGGGACACGGTCACGCCTGGTTTTCGGGGAAGTTGATTTTCAACGAGTTATAAAACCGAGAGTGGAAACACAGGCTTTTTTTAGCCACGTTTCCACGCTCGGTTGTCTTTTCGTGCGCACTAAAACGTTTTTCACGCACGTCGCTCCGCAAAAATGCGATGACGTGCGTAAATCTGGCCTTTTCACGCACGCGAAAACCACGATCTTCCATAAATGAGGTGCGCCCGGACGGGGACGGAGGATTCCGCCGGTCCTCCCCACTACGTGGGTCCCCTCCCTTTTCGGGAGCCAATGCCGGCTCCACCCTCCGTCCCCGCCCGGGCCAAGTCACTGAGATACGTGGCGATGCCAGAAACGGGAAGTGATATCCTGCAGGGTGAAACGGCATTGACCCATGTCGTCATGGTGACTCACGCGGTATAGACGCTGGTTCGTCGTCGTGGAATTCAGCGGGCCGCAGTCGGGGCGATATGGACCGACCTTGACATAATCGAAGAGGGCGTAGATGTCATCCTCGACGTTTTCCCTGCCGGAATATATGGCCAGGGACACGTCCGGATAAGCATTGCGGATGTAGGAAGCGACGGACATCAGCGCCTCCTGGTCGTTCCCCTCGCCGAGAAACAGAAAACAGTTCACCCCGAAATTGTCAGCCAGAAGCTTGTCAATGACGGCGGGCGTCAACTCCACGCCTACATCCTTGCGGAGAAACGGGGAGTGGCAGCCCTCACAGAGACCTGTACAATTCGAAATATCAACAGCCAGCGTCACCATGTCGGGAATCTCCTCCATGACGACGCTGGTCATTTCCGGTACATATTTTATCATTGGCAATATACCTATTTCTCTGCGTAGAACCTATGCTCGGCCTCCTCCTGACGCATCTCGCTAAAAGAAGATACACGCTTCAGGTAGCCTATGACACGGGTCAGGTAATCCAGGTTGTGGCTTCCGCACTTAGGACATACGGTCAATGTATCCTTGCTGATGTAGCCGCAGTCGTTGCAGACAGTATTGCGGCAGTTGAATGTGAAATAATTCGTGCCGTAATGCGCAGCGACATTGAGCAGCTGCCTGTACTGGTCCTTGCTCAGATGCTCGGCAATGTTCATGTGCAGCGCCGAACCGCCATCAAGATATTTGACATAGTCCTCTCCGTGGAGTTTGAACTTGTCGATCATTGACAATGACTCATCCTCCGGATTGTAGAAGTAGGAACTGTACATATTGTGCTTCGACGATACGAAGAACCCGTCCTTCTTGTCCCACTTGTAGTTCTTTCCGGAAAGATTCTCTCCTGGAACGAACTCTGTATTGAACATCGCATCCTTTGTCCTGTCCTTGCGGTTCGCAACGTTGATGGTCTCAAGAATCGTGTTCACAAACTCCTTGTAATCGTCGTTAGGAGAAATGGTGAGCCCGAGGAACTCAGCAGCATCGGTAAGCCCGTTGACTCCTACCGTGAGATACTGCTTGCGCATATCAATGAAGCCTGCCTTATATACATCGAGCATATCAGCCGCAAGGAAGTCCTTGATTATCTCGTTGAATGCGTTCTGATACTTGTGAACCTTCTGGGTCATCTCGCTGATTTCTGCGTCAATGGCCTTGTACAACTCAGCCTTGTCGTATTTAAGGTCTGCCGGAACCGGCTGTCCGTCAGGAAGTTCGTAGTTGAGAGCCTCCTTGAAGTACTTGCGGGCGGCTATCTGTATGATGCGGTTCAGGTTAATGGTCATCACGGACTTGGAACCGGTAGCCACCGATGCCGTACCCATGGAATACTGGTGTGTGGTATGGTTGTGGTCGGCGTCCGAAGTGTCGAGGTCAGTAAGAGAGTTGCGCAGACGGCAGCAGCTTGAGAGGCTGTCCGGACTGTTGGAAAGGTAGCAGAAGAAGCTGTGTCCCTTTGACCACATTTCAGCCGTGAAGTCGGCATATTCCTGATCAGCGAAATCGTCTCCTCCGTCGGTAAGCAGAGCCATTGTCTCGACCGGGAAAGTGAGGATATATTTGTTTCTCTCCTCATTGAACCAGTTCATAAAATGCTTCTGGAGCCACGAGAGGGTCTCCCATATCGGAGCGGTCCCGTCAGGAAACCTGAACTCTCCGAAGACGCCGCGGAAATAAGGCTCGTCGAAGTATCCGATGTTCCAGAACACAGTCTGATATCCCCTGTTGCCCGCCGGCATATTCATCGAGTGTACGACCTGCTGGAAATAATTGTCAATCACCTTGACCAGGGTGCGTTTCTTGAGATTGTTCTCAACCACCTCGTCAAGCCTGTCAAGATAGTCGTCACCGTAGTCCTTCCTGATGAAGTAATCGAAATACATCAGGAACTCAGGGGTGGCAACAGCACCCATGAACTGGGATGAGACTGAATATACAAGGTTAATGAACTCGCCGCAGAACGACTTCAGGTCAGTAGGGGCTATGGACACGCCGCCAAGCTCCCTGAGTCCGCTCTCAAGGAAAGGATACATCGTGATGGCCACGCAGTAAGGATAGCCCGGAGTACCGCTCTCATCGTGTTTGTAAAGAACGTGGCTTTCAAGATCCTCTATATATTGGTCGGCAAGTTTCCTGCCGTACATAGCCTTGATCTTGTCCTTCATAATATAGCGGTTCTGCTTGATATTGTTCTCCTTGTAGAGTTCCTGGCCAAGTGTCACGATGTTCTTGCGGGTGACATTGGCATTGGAGTCGAACTTGGAACCGGTGGCGGCATTTGACGCTTTGATATAGTCGCGGATGAAGTCCCGTTTCTTCCTGAGGTCAAGTCCGGCGTCGAATTTCTCGATATACGCAAGAGCCACCTTCTTGTTGATGGACATAAAAGACTCAACCACCTGGCGACGGATCTCCCGGCTCGCAATCTTGTCGTAGATATAAAGGTTGTCCACAACGGAGACCACTACCTCCTCAGGACATCTCTCACCTGCGGTCTTGTAGGCCTCTCTGATTCCTCGCATCAATTTGTCTCTGTCAAACTCCTCAATGGAGCCGTTGGTCTTTCTAACGTCCATAACCTCAATTTATTATTTACTTTTGAAAAATTCTAAAAAATATATCCGCCGGTCCTGCCGGCGACAGGTTTTACAAATGTATAAACTTTGCGAGCCATATCAAAAGAATTCCCGATTAAAAGTTATCAACATAGTTAATGACAGGCCGCCCCGCCGCTCGTGGATGCAGACAAAATTTTCATTTCATTTAGATTACAATTCAGGGCAGGCTATTGCAGAAATAAAATCATATTATTAAATTTAACCGATAAAACGTTAAATTCCAACAGCGATTGAAAGCAAATGAATTCAAAATAAACCATTTATATGAAAAGTGTTTTCAATTCATATCTGCTTAAAGGAGGCTTTGCAGCTTTCTGTCTCTCCGCCGGCCTGATGATGGCCTGCGACGGAGGCTCTTCCAAAGCGGATATCCCTACCCCCCCCCATCGGAAAATGATGACATCACAATCGTAAACGGAAAGGTAAAGTTCTACCTTGTCCTGGCTGACAATTCCCCGCGCTCCGCAATGGAAAGCAGCCAGCCGGATTTCAGGAATTGCAGCCTACGGGTCAACGGAGAAGAATACATCCCGGCACTGGACACAGACGGCAAATGGAGCTGCGAAGTGAAAGCCTCGGCCGCCGGAACTTACGACGCCGTTCTCCACACGGCCAGCTCGGGAGCCTGGCACGGCAGCAGTGCCTACAGTGACCTGAAAGTACCGTTCAGCCAGTTTCTCGCAGGAAGTCCCGCACAACTGCCGGACTATCCTATGTATGCAAGCTACAGCAAAGAGACCGGCAACAGGCTCAGCCTGAAAGACGGATTCTCCATTCTTGACATCACACTCAAAGGCAGCGGAAAAATCTCATCAATAAGAGTCTCGGACCCTTCCGGCTCATCGCTTTCCGGACTTGCGGACTATCTGCCGTCAAAAGGACAGTTCAAAATGAAAAGCGGACTGCCGGAATGCATCCTCAACTGCACGGACAGTGACAACGCCGCAACCCTCAACGACAACGGAGCACATTTCTATATAATTGTCCCTCCCGGCACATACAATGCGGGTCTCGACATAAGGATATGTGACGATGTCCACAAAATGATGGAGTACAACACAGGAGCCTTCTCCCTTGCAGGAGGAACTGTGAAATCAATCAATTTGGACTACAGTCCTGCATCCGGTCTCATCTGGTATGAAGGATTCGACAAATTCGTATGGGGAGGCGACATCATAGGAGGTGAAGGCACATTGGGATATGCTCCCGATGATGACAATCCGGGCACTGACGGAGCCACCTCAAGAACAGGATACGAGAACGCCTTCACTCAGGTCGGATACGATAGGCCGGGTTCAGGATTCATCCAGTCAAACACCTGGAGTGAAGTCAGCGGCAAGACTGTCGGGACATCCCACCAGATGAGCGAGTCCTACGTAAAGAGCCGGGGCATCGGAGATTTCACCTATATGTTCCGCTGCCAGGAGTATAAAGGATGCCTGGCCATAGGCGCAGGAAACTCCGGACGAGGCATATTCAATACCGGAGCTATGGGAATCGGCCCTGAGCCTTGTGCGGTGAGGATAAGTTTCGATTTCTGCCTGCAGGACGGTAATACAGACGGACTCCTGATGCAGATAATGAACGGAGGCCAGATTGCAGCTCTCAATATTGACGGACAGGACGTTACATCCGACAAGGACAATTTCTCATTCGTCGGAGTGACGCACGATTATTTCCTGAGCAAGTCAAGAACAACCGTGCCGGGCTCTGCGGCGGAGGCTAAAACCTGGCACAAGGTCGAGGCTCTCGTGGAGAACGCCACCGACGGCACCTGCCTGCACATAACGGGAAAATCAGTCGATGCCGGCGTACACGGAATCTATATTGACAACATCAAAGTCACTCTTGACAGGGAATACCAGAAAGAAAACGGCACGATCAGGGTGCTCTACTGGAACATCCAGAACGGAATGTGGGCCGACCAGGCCAACAACTACACCAATTTCACAAAATGGGTGAAGAAATATAATCCTGACATCTGCGTATGGTGCGAGTCATCATCCATCTACAAGGACAACACAAAGACCTCCGCGCCGTCAAGCGAGAGATTCCTTCCTGAGGGATGGTCAACACTTGCCGCAAAATACGGACATTCTTATGTTTCTGTAGGAGGTTTCAGGGACAACTACCCGCAGACCATCACATCCAGATTCCCTATCACCACCATTATGAAAATCACCGACACTGACCAGGACGGCAAGCCGGTGGCGCACGGAGCCGGTCTTTTCAAAGTGAACGTGAACGGCCGCGACATAAATATTGTCACCCTGCACCTCTGGCCTCAAAGCTACCGCTACGGGGCACCGACATCAGAAAGGGAAGCCAGTTCCGCAGCCAACGAAGGAGACTATTACAGGGAATTCGAGATGGACTACATCCTCCGGCAGACTGTCGGCAATTCAGCCTATGCCGGACAGGCCGACTGGCTGATGATGGGAGACTTCAACTCCAGGTCAATCAAGGACGAGTGGTTCTGCAACTACGGCGAATCATCGACAAAATATCTGGCGCTCAACAAGATATACGGAGGCACAGACCTCGTTGACATCATAGCGGAGAAATATCCGGGATGGATGTGCTCATCCACTATGGGCAATGCGAGGATAGACTATATGTTCGCCTCACCGTCAATGTACAGCCGTATTGTCAGGGGATTCATTCTTGCGGACGAGTGGACAACCGCATTGCCGAGCACATACGTGCCTGAGTTCTATGACCCATCCGACCACCGGCCTATTCTTGTGGACTTCAAAGTCAACTGATTCACAATTATTCATTATACATTATGGTAACACAACTACATTTCCGAGGCCTTGCAAACGGCCTTCTGGCATTGCTGTTGACAGGTGCGCTTCCGCCTGCTATGTGCGTCTCCTGCGACGACTCCGATGCCAACCAGGACAGGAAGGAATACATCGATGTGTATTCCGAGCCTGACGGGGAAGAACCTGCAACAGTTTTCCCTGTCGGCGTTCAAGGCGGCACAGCCACATTCTACATCCGCAGCAATGTGGAGTTCACTGCCAAATGGCAGGACAACCTGACTTCTCCCTGGATTAAGATCAAGAATCTGGAGGAAATCGAACCAGGTCTGAGCAAGATCGAGCTCGAAGTCAGCAAACTGAGTTCAATCGCCTATTACACAAGGAGAAGCGGCACGCTTATGCTTTCCGCTCCGGAACTCAATTACGGCAAATTCATCACTTTGAACCAGGGATTCACCGCCAGGGTGAGTTGCAATTTCTCCTGGCTCAAATACGGTTCAGCCGACCCTCGAAAAGATGACGGCACACTGATCGGAGCCTGGTCGCAGAGCCAGAAAGACTATGGTTACACCTCCACTGTCATCCCGGGCCAGGACGATGCCTGGTGCTACGGGAAGAACGGCTTCATAATGCTCGGGAACAAGGAAGGCTACGGTGCGGACTTCATCAGCCCGTACACCGGAGACCTCAGGAGCGACTCCCTGCTCGTGGTCACATTCAAGGCTGTGGCCTACACCAGCCTTGATGGAGTGAAAGACAACAACAGGCTTTCTTTCGAAGTGCTGGACGGAGGAGTCATACGGGATTTCGCGGAAGAAGGCGGGACCAGGATGGAATTCGAAGTGCCTTATTACAATATGGCTGACGAGAATTTCCCTGCAAGTATGTGGGACTGCGGCAGCGAGTATATGGTGTTCATTGCCTCAACACCTTCCAACCCGATCAGCGGAGACACGAGAATCCGTCTCACGGCAGGCTCACTGTCATCCACCCCGGAAAGTGTCTGCAACAGAATTTTCATAGACAACATCTATATCAGACGCTTCACTCCGGACGATGAGGACCTTTTCGAAGCCAACGGAGGCAGCGGCAAGGACATCATCCTCGGAACCGCTCCGGAAGACCAGCAATAGTATTATCAACTTCAAAATAGACCATAGATGCATAACATATTGAAAACCCTTGCCAGAAGCATTCTGGCAGCGGTACTGTTCGGAACGGCTGCCACGATGCCGATGTCTGCCCAGACAGGCCAGGGTGATGTCAACATCACCGGAACAGTAGTAGACACCGACGGGCTTCCTCTTCAGGGAGCGACCATCCGTATGATTGGCAGTAACACAATCTACACGACTGCTGACGCCCAGGGAAAATTCTCCCTGAAAGTGAATCAGGGTTCCACAATCGAGGTTCTGTATATGGGATTCGAGTCCCAGACTGCCAAAGTGCAGAACCGCACAAAATTCGCTTTCACGCTCAAAGAAGACGCCAACGTGCTTGAGGACGTGGTTGTCATCGGCTACGGCTCCGTAAAGAAAAGCGACCTCACAGGTTCAGTGGCGAACGTCAAGATGAGCGACATCCAGAATGCTCCTGTGCTCTCTGTGGACAACGCCCTCCAGGGACGTATCGCAGGCGCTGACTTTATGTCGACAAACGGAGCTCCGGGAGCCACGACCACTATCCGAATCAGGGGAACGAGGTCCATTTCCGCATCCAACGAGCCTTTGTTCGTCGTGGACGGAATCATTGACGCAATCCACGACCTGAACGATATCAACTCAGACGACATCGCCAGCATCAACGTCCTGAAAGATGCTTCATCTACAGCCATTTACGGTTCAAGAGGAGCCAATGGCGTCATCATCATCACCACCAAGCAGGGCTCTGGCCTGAAAGACAAGGTGAACATCACGTTCAAGGCTGACGTGGGATTTGCACAGCTGCCGCGCTCACTGGACATTATGAACGCATCCGAGTTCGCCATATACCGTAATGACATCGCTTATTTCGGAGGCGACGAGAATCATCCTGACGTAGGAGCGGACACCCCGCTTTCAAGCGGAGTTTACAAAGACCCTCTCTCTTACGGGGAAGGCACCGACTGGATAAAGGAAATCACCAGGACAGCTCTTTACCAGAATTACGCCCTTTCACTTTCAGGTCGCAACGACAAGAGTTCCCACTATGCGTCATTCTCCTACAATGACACTGACGGTATCATCCAGGACAGCGGCCAGCGCAGGTTCACCGGAAGGATAAATATGGACAGGCAGTATTTCAAATGGCTGAAACTCGGCTACAGCGGCTCTTACACCTGGAGGCACAATGACGAGAACAAGGCCACAATCGGCGGCACCTCCTGGTGGAGCGGAGCACAGTACCTGTCACCTCTTATGAAACCGGGCGACTCATTCAACCCGCTGTATTATTCAGGACAGAAAATCAACACGCCGCGTTCTCTCATAGACCTGAACACGTATTATCTTGAGAGACATTCCACCAACCACGCCTTCACTGCAACATTGACCCCAGTGAAGAACCTCATCATCAAGAGCACATTCTCATATTACTATTATCAGAGACACACTTACAGGTATTATCCGGGAACGCTCCCGAGAAAAGCCGAAAATGAGGGCGGAGAGGCCTACAGGGCAGAGTATGACGAGAGATCAATGTCATCCGAGAACACCGCCACCTATAAAATCAAGGCCAAGAAGCACACAGTGGACCTGATGGCCGGATTCTCAGCATACAAATTCACATCCAACAACCTGGCCATCTCCGGTTCCGGCTATATGGACGACGAGGTGAAATGGAACAATATGAACTCCGTGCTCGACAAGGAGACTTATTCAGTTTCCTCCGGATTCAGCAAGAAGACCAAGATGTCCGTGTTTGCCAGGGGCAATTACAATTTCGGCTCAAGGTATTACCTCACTGTGACTGGACGTTATGACGGAGCATCCAACTTCGCCGCCAACAAGAAATGGGCGTTCTTCCCTTCAGCCGCATTGAGATGGAATGTTGCCAACGAGCCGTTTATGAAAAATGCCATGCGTGTGGACGATCTCGCTCTCAGGCTCAGCGCCGGTATGACCGGAAACGACGCCATCAGCCCTTACCGTTCCCTCGCTGCGCTTTCATCCACGACCGGAGGCTATTTGTTCGACGGTTCGCAGCCGGCAGCATATTACCTGTCACGCCTGGACTCACCAGACCTCACCTGGGAAAAGACAGCATCCTACAATGCTGCCCTGGATATCGCCCTGTTCAAGAACAGACTGAACATCACTGCTGAAGCCTATTACTCAAAGACTTCCGACCTTCTGCTCTCTGTCCAGGTTCCTACCCAGACCGGTTTCTCAAGCAGGTTCGGCAACATCGGAAAGACTTCCAACAAAGGATTCGAGCTCACCATAGAGAGCCAGAACATTATGAAAAAGAATTTCAGCTGGTCCACAACCCTCACCCTTTCGCACAACAAGCAGAGAGTCGAGGACATCGGATCCGAGGACTTCGTGAAAGCCCTTTCAGCTCCTGGAAACAACTCCTATATGATGTACGGTTACGTCAAAGGCTATCCTCTCAACGCCCTCTGGGGATTCAAATACGGCGGCGTTTGGAAGAATGACGAGGAGAGAGAGCGCAACAAGGTGACCAAAACATACGTGAGCGCCTCATCCACCGCCAACGGAGTAGCACGCTACTACGACATTGACCACGATGGAGTCCTGAGCCAGAAAGACCTTGTATATCAAGGCAATGCCGATCCTTACCTCTACGGAGGACTCCAGAACACGTTCTACTGGAAAGGGCTGAGCCTCGGTGTGTATTTTGCATACTCACTCGGAGGAAAGATTTACAACTACTCGGAAATCTATATGGCCGGCTCCAAGTTCACGAACCAGTACAGGTACATGCTGAACGCCTGGCATCCTGAGCGAAATCCGGAATCCAACATTCCGCGCGCAGCCGGAACTTCAGACGCCGCCCTGCCGAGTGACTTTATGATTCACGACGCCTCATTCCTCAGGCTCAAGACCCTGTCGCTTTCATATAATCTCGACCTGCACAAGAGGAGCAAAATCTTCAAGGACGTGACATTCAGCGTGATAGGTGACAACCTCTACCTCTGGAAGAAATACAACGGATTCGATCCTGATGTTTCCAGCGAAGGCACGTCATCCACCCTCCGCCGTGTTGACCTCGGAGCTTATCCAAAGTCGAGAACAGTCACATTCAGCATACAGGTCAGATACTAAAACAAGGTTATTATTATGAATCTGAAACATATAAAAATATTTGCGGCGGCAGCCGTCATAGCCGCATTCCAGGCCTGCTCTCTGGAAGAGGACACGAGCTCGCTGTCCACGCCTGACAATTTCTTCAGGAAGTTCTCGGAATGCCAGTCAGTGGTCAACGGCTGCTACATCCCGATGAAGACCATCTTCAACTACACTTATATGATTGCCACAGAGTGCGTTACTGACATAGCGTACTGTCCTTCAGGAACTCTGGATGCACGTCTGGACATCTCTCCTGCGACTCCGAGGCTCGGCGCCACTGTATGGACACAGGGATATCTTGGAGTTCAGCGCTGCAACTTCGCCATTGACGGAATCACCAAGTCACGCGCGTTCGTTGACGAGAACGGGGACATAGACGAGAACAACGAGCAGCGCATACAGCTTCTATGCGAAGCAAAGACTCTGAGGGCCTTCTACTACTACATTCTCACAAGTTTCTTCGGCAATGTGCCTTTCTATTTCGACCCTGTGAATGACAACGCCACCCTTGACAGGATAGCTGTTCTTCCGAGGATGGACGCCGGCAAGACAAGGGAGGCCTGCATCCAGGATCTTTTGGAGATAGCCCCGCTCGCCTCACAGACAAGGACTTATGACAATGAAGGCAACCGCCTTGGTGCGGCCTGCGCATATATTCTCATCGGAAAGATGGCTATGTGGAACAAAGATTGGGAAACCGCCATCAACGCAATAGAGGCCCTGGAGAAGATATACGGAAACCTTTCAGACTACGACTACACCGCCAATGTGCGTTTCCGCGACAAGAACACCCCTGAGTCCATAATGGAGATTCAGCACACCTACACGCAGGGCGGTGTGATATACACCTCGAATGTGGCCTGCATCTGCACCCCTACAAGGAAGGCCAATTCCGCGATTTACGACGGTGTGGAAATACCGGAGCTTGGCAACCAGGCCACAACCTGGGCTGCAATGCGTCCAAATGTCTTCTTCTGCCAGGGTCTCCAGACCAAGCTCGGAGCTGACATCCGCGCCAAATACAATATGGCCTGGGATTACGAAGGAAAGACCTTCACCGGCGTGAACACACGCCCTTGGATGGGACCGAAATTCTGGTGCCCGGATATGCAGGGAAGCTACGACGGGAACAATTACAAAGTGTTCAGATACGCAGACGCGATTCTTATGAAGGCTGAATGCCTCCACGAAACAGGAAGATACGAAGAATCAGTTGAATATCTGAATATGACAAGGACCAGGGCCGGTCTCAAGCCTTATGTTTACCGCAGCCCGGCCAGACTTCAGGACGAAATCCGCAATGAACGCGCCCGTGAGCTGTTCGGGGAGTTCCAGAGGAAATACGACCTTGTGAGATGGGGAATTTGGTACCAGTCCGTCCTCGATTATTCGGACTATACATATCTTCTGAACAACATCAAGCCTTGCCACGAATACTACCCTATTCCGGACACCGAGGTCGTATATTCCAAATATAATCTCGACAACAAGGAATACGCAAAATACGGTCTTTAATAACTTATGAGCATTATGAATCAATTATTGAAAAATATACTCAGGACAGCGCTTGCGGGTATTGCAGCTGGGGCTTTGGCGGTCTCCTGCAATGACAAATTCGACCTTGAACTTCCGCTTTCCGTCAATTCGCACAAGCTGTCGATTCCGAAGGAGTCAGGCTCCACGCATATTCTCGTCTATTCCGACGGCAAATGGACAGCCGGATTCACAGAGGCGGCTGACTGGGTGTCACTCAACAAACTGTCCGGAGAGGGCAATCACGACCTCGTGCTTTCCTGGTCCGCCAACTACGGCATTGCAAGGAAAGTGGGCATCGTCCTGAACAAAGGCAGCCTTTGCGACACGATTACCGTCACCCAGGCCGGCAGCCTGAGCGACATCTCATTGGGATTCAGCAATTCCGCTATGAATCTTCTCAAGACATCGGCCAGCATATCCGCTCCTATCAGCACAAACCTGATGTACGACCTTGACAGAATCACAGCGGAGACTCTCTTCCTCGGCGCAGAGGGGGACACTCTCGCAATTGTCAAGATGGGCGAAGAGGAAGCGGCATCCGGCTACGAGCCTTGGCTGACAGCCAAAGCAATCACCAGCAAAAACTTCAAGTTCGATGTCACCGAGAATACCTCCGAAGCCCCGAGGACAGCCGTCATAACAATGTATGTGGAGGACGCCACCGGCGAGAACCGCAAGTCTTCTATGACTGTAACCCAGGGCATTTCCGAGCCTGTATTCTCACTTTCTGAAGATTCAGGTGAATACGCCGGATACAAAGGCACATATTCAGTAGAGACCCTGGACAACAACATCTACGCATACACCAACAACTACAGCCTCACAGTCAATTACTCCAATCCTGACGACGAGGAGAACAAATGGCTGAGCGGGGTCAAACTGACAGGAACATCGCTGGATTTCTCAGTATCCAAGAACGAGAGCGGGGCTGACAGGACTGCCACCATCGTTATGGAGTATTCCGACGATTCCGGAAACAGCATCAGCAGTTCATTCGTTGTCAGCCAGCTTGCTTATCCTGACCCACTCTCATTCGAGGAGCTCAGGGCACTGGCACCGGGAGAACTCACATCGAAACAGTACATAGAGGGCTACGTTGTCAGCGATCCGGGAAGCGCCAACATTGCCAAAAACACCCAGACCGCGCAGTTCAAGTTTGACTTCAACGAGAACTACAAGACCTCTTACCTTGAGAGCATCGACGGGCGATATGGCGTAATGCTGAAATTCAAGACCGTGGAGGACAATATCATAGAGAGATATTCCAAGGTCCGCATAGCAATCGAGGGAGCCAAGCTCCAGAGATATGACAATCCAGTCCGCTACGTGGTTTCAGGGCTCACTGCCGAGAGTGTCATCGAGGCCGGAACACCTGACTCATTCCTGGTACCTGCCAAGAAGAGGAAGATTTCAGAGCTCACCGACAATGACATCTACACTTTAGTTGACCTTCAGGATGTGGAGATTCTCGCAAAGGACGGATCTTACACGAACTGCACCGACGGATACAGCATCCGGGACGATGGAAAGGGCATCAACCCTTCCGGTACCACATCCGCTCCGAGATGGGACACCGCACCGCTGATGGTGACCGACACTGAAGGCAGTTTCATATCTCTCCTGACCAACTCTTACGTGGCCTGGAGAAGAGAGCCTTTAGGCAGCAACAACCCGACATTCCTTCCACAGGGCTCAGGAACAATACACGGAGTAATCGTGTTCGAGGAAAACCCGAGGTACGGCAGCTACTCCAAATACCAGGTCCGTGCAATGGTGGAGGAAGACATTGAACTGGAAAACAGTCCATTCTCAAATACCATCGTGGAATGGAACTGGAACGATAAAGTCAACAACATTGTCCCGGAAAAGGGAGAAGGTACTATGAATGTCTATGGAGCTACCTTCGCGCTTTCCACTGACTTCAACAATACTGTCAGCAAAGACGCTACCGGCTCTAACCAGAAAGGACTCATTCCGAGCGCCGCAATCAAACTGACCAATTCCTGGTGGGATTTCACCGCGGACGAGGGGAAATATTTCGACATCAATTTCTCAACGGCAGGACTCAACGGAAGCAATTTAGTTGTGGGCATTGTCTGGGGACACGGAGAGATGGGCAACACGACACTTGACTCGCCTGCGCACTGGAAGATGCTGTACTCAGTGGACGGAGGAACCACCTTCAAAGATGTTGACGGCGGAATTCTCAAGAACCGTTCAGTAGTATGGTATACGACAACCTCACAGGACAGCTGTCCTGGATTCGAGGAGTATCTGAGAAAGCTTCCGGCCGAGTGCTTCGGCAAGGAGAATGTGACAGTGAGATTCCAGGTGGCGGACAAAGTGACCGACATCAGTCCAAAGATTTCGGCAAGCGACTGGCAGAACAACCTTGGAATCGAAAAAGGAACACTGACAAACAAGTCCACCGGAATCAGAATCGGAACTCTCACAGTACGTTATAATTAATTGGAACTCAGTATGAAAACAGATATCAGAATAAAAGAAATCATTTCCGCATTTCTTGCCGCCGCTGCTGTGGTGTCGTCCTGCGATGTGGATGACGCCGCCGATATCCCTCTCGTGGAACTCGGAGCCAACGGCAAGGAGTATGTAGTGGAGGCAGAGGCGTCCACTGTGGAAATCCCGGTATTCTCAAACGGCGCATATCACATTGAGCGGACTGAAGATACCGACTGGTTGGAACTTGACAGCTGGGAGGGCAACGGTGACGGCACAGTCACCGCCTCCTGCTCATTCAACGAGGAATTCAAGAGAATGACAGGAATCGTCCTCTGCAGCGATGTTGACTCAAGAAGGGACACTGTTTATATCAAGCAGAAAGGTCTTATGACCGCTGTCCTCTCGAAAGAGAACACTTCCATCATTGCGGACGGAGCCGGTGGAAAACTCGAGGAGTCAGTGATCACAAATGTGCCGTTCTCATATTTCACCGTGGAGAAGGTTTTCCCTGAAGGAGCAGACTCCACCTGGATCGAGAGCATTGACATTCCTGATTCTGAAAGCGAAGAACGTGTAATGTCAATTGTGACAGCCGCCAACCCTGACGAGATAAACCCGCGAACCGCAACCATATATTTCTCATACACTGACGGCTGGGGAGACAAAGTGGCCCTGTCGCTGAACATCGTGCAGAGAAACGCCAAAGAGGGCATCGGACGCGAGGTTTCGATAAAAGACGTGATGGACAATTACGCAACCGGCAAAGAAATCTCCGATTATATCATCATCGAGGGCTATGTAGTCAGCAACACTGACAGCGGGAACGCAGGCGAGAACGAACAGATAACCACCTCCGCCATCGACTACAACGGGTCGAAGACAACCGTATATCTTGAGGCTCTTGACGGAAGCTGCGGCGTGGCCCTGATCACCGCCACACCTGCAGACAACTCTTTCAACCAGTTCGACAAGGTCCAGATCCTGCTGCACGGCGCAACTGCGGTGTTCAGCACAGATCCGGACAGAGTGACAATCAAGAATGTCACCAAGAATATGATTGTGTCCCAGATAGCCGGAACCAAGGGCTCGATACCGGTCAAGGAGAAGTATATGAACGAGCTGACGGACAGCGATGTATATACTTATGTGACATTGAAGGATGTGGAATTCCCTGTCAGAAAGGGAGCCATCACTCCGGTGAATGAAGGATACGCCATCGGCACAAACGCCAGCCGTCTGTCAAAATATCCCCTGCTTGTCAGGGACATAAACGGAGACCATCTCTATATGTATACGAACACTGTCTGCCTTTACAGAAATGACGGAACCCGCCTTCCTTACGGTTCCGGAAAGATAAGCGGAGTGGTTGTGCACGAACGGTTCTCCAGATTCGAATGGAGAGACGGAGCTGATCCTGTCGAGATTGAAGAAGATGTCGAGCTCGGCAACATCGGGCGCTACCAGATACGGCACCAGTGCAAGGAGGATATATGGGGACAGATGAATGACAGCGTCGAGGACAGTTTCTCCGCCCTTCTGACAGAATACCGTTTCTGGAATCCTGACAAGGCTGAAGAGGTATGCCGGCCTACATATGGCGAGAACGGATGGTTCACCCATACATACCAGGAGAAGTACACCGGTTCTGAAGCAAAGGAGTACACGATGGCCACATACAATCAGCATATGTGGGGCGCCGGCACCTACGAGTACCTCGGGCCTATGGGCAACAATGTGAACTATATGTTCGGAATGAACCTCGGCAACAAGAACGGCATCGGAATAGTTCTCGACCCTGCAAAAGAGCATTATAATGCTGATATGAGCAGCCTCGTAAGCTTCAATCCAGACGGAAGCATTGAATGGTGCGGACCTAATGCGACAAACGCTTATGCGACAAGCCAGGCGAGCGGCATCAATTATGGCTCCTCCGGATCATACGGCAAAAGCAATGTCTCCGGAAACTGCTTCACGGCTTTCGCATCTCACTACTGGTGGGACTACGACAACAACAGGCCATACGGATGGCTTCTCAATTTCTCGACTGCCGGAATATCCACAAGCCATATATCGCTCCAGATTTCAGTTCTCAACACAGAGCAGAAATGGTATGCTCCAAGATTCTGGAAAGCGGAATGGTCCACCACGGATTCCCAGGCCGCCAAGGATGACAGCAGATGGAATCTCATCGGGGAATACACAGTTCCGGACGTATCAGTTTGGAGCAACACCCTGTACTCATCAATTGTCGCATACAAGGGAATCAACTTCGAGCTGCCGCAGGAGATTCTCGGAAAGGAGAATGTCTATATCAGGCTTGTTCCTGTCAATGACTTGTGCAGCAACGGTGCGGACTACGCCAACGCCAGGCTGATGGGCGGAGCGTCAGAGACGAACCACTCCAGCGCAATTGAATATATAGCAATACGTTACAACAAATAAAGGTAGTTTCATCCATTTCCAGAAAGAGGAGGACGGCTTTGAAGGCCATCCTCCTCTTTCATTTATGTAAAATCCCGGATTACACCAGAATATATCTCAGGACAAACAGCGCGGCGAGAATCCACATGGTGATGGAGATCTTCTTGAACTTGCCTGTCAATGCGTTAAGGACTACATAGGTGATCATACCCAGCATGATACCGTCGGAAATGCTGTAGGTCAACGGCATGAGAAGCATTGTCACGAATGCAGGAATTGCGTCGGCATAATCCTCCCAATCGATGCTCTTCACAGGAGCCGCCATCATCACGCCTACGATGAACAGGACAGGGCCTGTAGCTGCGGCTGGAATAGCAAGGAACAATGGCGAGAAGAAGAGAGCCGCTGCGAAACAAACGGCAATGACGAATGACGTCAGACCTGTACGGCCACCCTCTGAAACACCGGAAGCACTCTCAATATATGTGGTGGTGGTACTGGTTCCGCACATGGCGCCGGCTACAGTAGCCACGGCATCAGCCATGAGCACCTTGTTGATGCCGTCCACATTGCCGTCCTTGTCCACCATTCCGGACTTCACGGACACGCCTACGACAGTTCCGATCGTATCGAACATGTCAATGAAAAGGAACGTGAACACGATGCCGACCATCTGCCAGGAAAATACCTGGGACCAATCGAATTGGCAGAAGATCGCGTCAATGCTGGGAGGTGTGGACATCACGCCGTTGTAATGGGTAACACCCATAGGGATACCGATGATGGTGGTGGCGATGATACCGATGAGCATGCCGCCGCGGACTTTGAGAATCACCAGCGCAGAAGTGAGGACAAGACCCACAATCGCCAGAATGACGGTTTTGTCGGACAAATCGCCAAGTGTCACGAAAGTAGCCTCACTACCGGCAATAACGCCCGCAGATTTAAGACCGATGAAAGCGATATAAAGACCGATACCGGCACCGATGGCACGCTTGAGGTTCATCGGAATCGCATCCACGATAAGCTTACGTACATTAGTGATTGTCAGCAGGATAAAGATGACACCCTCGATAAACACCGCGGTCAGTGCCAACTGCCATGGAATCTTCATGCCGATGCATACGGTGAAGACGAAGAAGGCATTGAGGCCCATGCCCGGAGCAAGTCCGAAAGGTTTCTTGGCATAAATGGACATCACGAGACAGCCGACAATCGCTGCAAGAGCAGTGGCGGTGAACACGGCATCCGTAGGCATGCCCATAGAAGCAAGATTCGAGAAGATGTTAGGGTTCACGGCCAGGATATAGGCCATCGTGAGGAAAGTGGTGAGACCGGCAATGATTTCAGTCCTGATGCTGTGCTTTGCCGGATCCAGACCGAAGGTTTTCTGCAAAAGTAAGTTCATGGCTTGTCAATGATTAGAAAACCCACTTTACACCCAGACATGGACGGCACCAGAAGCCTTTTGCTGAACCGAAATCATAAGAAAGCTCAAGCTCGGTACCGACATTGAGATTGTCCACGCCGAAGTGCTGGCCTACTGCATACCAGAGCTGTGGCTCTGAGACGAACACGACATTGGAAGTTTTTGCTTCTGCCCATTTGCACTCACCCTCTTTGTTTACAGGACATACTGCATGGTTCTGCCACCAGAAATCAGCGAAACCGCTGAATCTCAAGCCCTTGACATTGAAAAGATCCTGCATGCCCCAGACAGCGGTGAACTGCATCGGGACCTTGCTGTGAGGTCTGCTGCCGTCAGCCGCCTTGTCATATACGATGTATTTTCCGAGAACTTTCAGGTTCAACGTGTTCTTGAAATCCTTGCTGTGGAAGAACCAGTCAAGACCGCCGAGGAACGCATGGTTGATGTTATACGCATTGTAAACACCGCCATTGTACTCCACATGTACGCTGAGAGGAGCCAGTTTGCTGTTCTGCCAGAAATTCAGGCAACGGGCGATCTCGAAGTAAGTTCCTGACGGAGCCTTGTTTCCATCAGCTTTTCTTGCTTTGTAGTCGTAGTCGATGAAAAAGAATGTGTTACCCCATTTGTCCCCATAGAAGCCCTCAAGGGTGGTGGTAACTTGTTTACGGTCACGACCGAAGTCGTAAAAGATTTGGAGATTTGTCTGCGCTTTCGCCATCTGCGAGAACGCCATCAATGCTACAACTGCAGCAAAAAAGGTTTTTTTTAACATAAGTTTGTTTATATGAGTTGATAAGTATATCCGAAAAAGCGCTTGAAAAAGCACGGGGCGGCCGGAGTCGGTCGTCCCGTGATTCATCTACAGCTTCAACAGGGCAGTAGTCTCGATGTCGGACGGCATTGCAGCCATCCCGTCGCACTCCGCCAACTCTATTATGAAGTTCGCAAAAATCGCCTTCGGCGAGAACTTGCGTATAAGGTTCAATGCTGCCACGGCAGTTCCGCCTGTCGCCAGCAAGTCGTCATGAAGCAGCACAACATCATCCGATGTCAATGCATCCGTATGAATTTCAAGCGTGTCGGGACCATACTCCTTCATGTATTCTTCAGAGTATGTGTCACATGGCAGCTTGCCGGGCTTGCGTATCGTGACGAAGCCTGCTCCAAGTTTGTATGCCAATGCCGCCCCGAGAATGAATCCGCGGGATTCCAGGCCGGCGACCTTGGTAATGCCTTTATCCTTGTAAAGTTCGTATATCGCATCTACGGCCTCCTTGAACGCATCAGCATTCTTGAAAAGCGTAGTCACGTCCCTGAAAAGGATTCCCTCCTTGGGAAAATCCGGAATGGACCGGATGCTGGAAACAAGTAATTCCTTATCCATCAGACTAGAACGTAAATTTCACCATTCCGAGAAGACGATGGTTGGTAACCCAGTGAAGGTCTCCGTCGACAAGTCCGTTGGAGGAGTTCACGTGTTTGGCAACGTCATACTTTCCATACTGGGCTGAAGTGATGTCGTACTCAAGACCGAATGAAAGCTTTCCGAGGTTATATACCACTGTCGGGGTCACGCGGATGATCTGGTTCAGGTTATGGAAACCGTTTCCACTGATATAAACATTGTCCGTGCTGGTATATCCAGGATTCGCAGGGTCCTCATAAAGGGACTTGGATGTTCCGAGATTCTTCATGTGGCCGATCATTCCCTGGACCTGAAGCTTGCGGCCGTATTTTACAGAAAGGTATGATGCAGTGCTATGGAGCGGTGCATAATCCCATGAACCGTCAGAATTAATGTCCGTCACGCCATAACCTGAAAGCATGTTGAAATGCTCGCCTGCAGAAGCATACACCACTTTGGCATTGACAGCGAAAGCATCTTTCGAATACTGGGCGTAAACGTACGGGCTGACGGTGGTGATACGGTCATCGACCTTGTCACCAGCAGAATTTCTCCAGCGCGGCTTGATGCTGAGCACATCCATGCCCACACGACCGGTGAAGCCGTTGTTGCTCTTGAACGTGACGCCGGCATAGAACTCCGGAGTGCAGCCATACTTGATATAATTGTCAGAAGCTCCGTTAGGACCTGATGAAAGATACTGCATCTGCCAGATGAAGCCGCCTGTCAATGTGAAATTCTTGGAGAAGTTGTGGTCGAGCATGACCTGAGGAGTACGGCTGAACGGATTGAACGGCGTACCTGTCTCCAAATCAATCACATAAGGCTGGTCAGCAGCGATAGGATGCCATGCCTGGCCGATTTTCAGCGAAGTGCTCTGCTTGCCGTCCTTTCCGAGTCCGTCCCATCCCAATGTAGCATAAGCCTGACGCAGACGGAGTACGGCAACATTGCCGTTCATGCAATAGAAGTCGGTCTCGATCTTAGCGCCGACCTTGGTCTTGCCGAACTGGTAATCCTTTACATCCAGACCTACACGTGAAGTAATCGCGAGGAAACGGAATGTAGGATTCGCATTCATATCCTCCCCTTTCGCGTTAAGCTCCTCATCCTTAGGGATATAGTAGAACAAATCCTTGGTACCGGACTTGCTCTCACGTGAGTCGAAAGCGAAGTAGTTGCGGATAAAACCGTAAAACTTGAAATGCGAAGGCTTCTCTATTTTCGCTGAAGCGTCAGCAGGCTCAGAAGCAAAAGCCTTGGCAGCCGGAGCGAAAAGCGCAACGACTGCCAGTGCCAAAAATCTATTTTTCATTAGAATCCGATGAAAATCAATACTGCATAACCAAGTATAAGGCCGACTACACCGATGATTGCACCGACCTTCGTCATATCCTTGACCTGGATAAGACCGGTAGAATGCGCAATGGCATTCGGAGGTGTACTGATAGGGAAAAGCATTGCCACGGAGGTAGAAAGTGCAACTCCCACGAGGAGGGCCTTCACGCCGCCGATAGGGCCGAGCATGTCACCCATACCTACACCTACCGCACTGAGGATAGGAACGAGGAGGCTGGCCGCAGCGGAGTGCGAAATGAAGTTGGACATCGCATATCCGAGGAGACCTGAAAGGATGAGGATTACGAGCGGCTTGAATGATGCGAACGGAATAGACTGGACGAGGTTCTCGGCGAGACCTGTCTTGTTCAATGCAATACCGAGCGCGAAACCGCCGGCAACCATCCAGAGTACGCTCCACTCCACGTTCTTGAGGTCTTCTTTCGTGATGACACCGGTCGCGCAGAACACACCGACAGGAATCATTGCCACGACATTGGCATTGATACCGGTGTATCTGTCGAGCACCCAAAGAAGGATGGTCACGGCGAATGTCACCCAAACGATATATGTCTTGGTATCCGGCTTTCTGGTATTCTCTATCTTGAGTTCAATCTTGTCTGAAGAGAACGGGAAGAGTTTCAGAAGGAGGAACCATGCGAAAAGAAGTATCACGATAACGTAAGGCACCATGATGAGCATCCACTCGCCGAAACCGATGCTCTGATGCATTGTCTCAGTCAGATAGCCGAGAGCGATGGCGTTAGGAGGGGTTCCGATAGGGGTTCCGATACCACCTATGTTAGCTGCAACAGGAATTGCCAATGCCAATCCGGCCTGGCCTCTCTCGCTGGCCGGAAGTGTCTTGAGGACAGGTGCCAGGAAGGTAAGCATCATTGCGGCGGTAGCCGTATTGCTCATGAACATTGAGAATACACCGATGACCAAGAGGAAACCGAGAAGCACGAATTTAGGCTTGGTTCCGAACGGCTTCAGCAGGACTCTCGCAAGCTGGACGTCCAGACCGACCTTGGTCGCTGCAATCGCAAGGAGGAATCCTCCGAGGAAGAGCATGATGGTAGGATCCGCAAATGCTGCCAGGAGGGCCTTGTAGCTGACAAATGTGCCCATGTCACCAGGATCGGCGTCCACATTCCTGAGGAATAGCGGACAGCTGTCCGAAATAGTGAACAGCAATACCACGATGACGGTTACGGATGTCGCCCACGTCGGGAGAATCTCGAACATCCACATCAATGCTGCGAGTGCAAAAATCGCTACTGTTCTCTGTTCAATGATTGAAAGGATAGGAGTCCCGTTAGGTGTCACTCCGAAGAATGACCTGGGAACAAACCAGAAAAAAAGAAATACGGCAATGGTAAGAAGAAGCATCACGAGCTTCTTTACCGGAAAAGCCGCAGTTGGTTTAACTGTTTCAGTTGACATTTTATGTTTTCGAATAATATTATTGTCTATTTTTATTCAATAATAAAACGCGAATATAGACAATTTTCAAGAGATATACAAAACGATAACGGGTGCAAATCATAACAAATGCACCCGTCATCAATCGATATCAATCAATCTAGAAAATGCCCTGTGCAAGCATAGCCTCGGCAACTTTCATGAAGCCGGCGATGTTGGCACCCTTGACATAGTTGATATATCCGTCCTCCTGTGTACCGTACTTCACGCAAGAAGCATGGATAGCGTCCATGATGCCATGGAGTTTCTCGTCCACCTCTTTCGCAGTCCAGCTGAGGTGCATTGCATTCTGGGTCATTTCAAGACCTGATGTAGCTACACCACCTGCATTGACAGCCTTTCCTGGAGCGAAGAGAACCCTGGCCTTCTGGAATGCCTCGATAGCGCCCGGCTGGCAACCCATGTTGGAAACCTCAACGCAGCACCATGTGCCGTTTGCAATGAGTTCCTCAGCATCTTCCTTGGACATTTCGTTCTGGAATGCGCAAGTCATAGCGATGTCGCACTTCACGCTCCAAGCCTTCTTGCCAGGGGTGAATGTCGCATCCGGGAATTTCTCTGCGAATGGAGCGACAACGTCGTTGCAAGATGCACGGAGTTCGAGCATGTAGTCGAGTTTCTCCTTGGTCATTCCGTTAGGGTTGTAGATAACTCCGTCAGGACCTGAGATAGCTACGACCTTAGCGCCGAGTTCAGTAGCCTTTACGCAGGCACCCCATGATACGTTACCGAAACCGGAAACAGCCACGGTCTTGCCCTTGATGTCGAGGTCAGCCTTATGATTATGAAGCATGTGCTGCAAGAAATAAACTGCACCGAAACCGGTAGCTTCAGGACGGATGAGTGAACCGCCGAAAGAAAGGCCCTTGCCGGTAAGCACGCCATTGTGCTCGCGGGTAAGTTTCTTGTACATTCCCTCAAGGAAGCCGATTTCACGGCCACCGACTCCGATGTCGCCTGCAGGAACGTCCATGTCAGGACCGATGTTTCTCCACAATTCAAGCATGAAAGCCTGGCAGAATCTCATGATTTCGCCCTCTGATTTTCCCTTAGGGTTGAAATCTGAACCGCCCTTGCCGCCGCCCATAGGCAATGTCGTAAGAGCATTCTTGAATGTCTGCTCGAATCCGAGGAACTTCAAGATTGAAGGGTTCACTGAAGGATGGAAACGGAGACCTCCCTTGTATGGTCCGATAGCGTTGTTGAACTGTACACGGTATCCGGTGTTTGTCTGAACCTCGCCCTTGTCGTCAACCCAAGTAACACGGAATGTAAACATTCTGTCCGGCTCCACGAGGCGCTCGATGATTCGTGCGTTCTCGAATTCAGGATGCTTGTTATATACATCCTCGATGCACTCAAGTACTTCACGTACAGCCTGGAGATATTCCTTCTCCGTAGGATACTTGGCCTGGAGTTTGGCCATGATTTCTTCGGTTCTCATTTGTGTTATTAGTTAATTGGTTTTACTTTAACGTTTTATAGTCAATTGTCATAAAATCTGGCCCTGCGGCCAGTCGCTGTATATATTCCTTAAAAATATTAAAGAATCATACTTAGTTCTCTGCAAATCTAATAATAAAAACGTTCAAATCATAATAATTTGTAAGAAATTTACAGAGAAAAATAAAAAAGGCGATATCTTGAAGATACCGCCCTATAAATCAATGGTTTATTACTGCTTCTGTGCCTGAGCCTGAAGTTCCTGCTGGAGAGTTTCCAGAGTTCTTCCGTCAGGAATGTTGAGAGCCTTTCTTGCAGCCGGTGTCAGGTCTACGCTCTGAGTCTCATCAACATACAGCATTGAAGCCTTTTCGAAAACATAGATGTAACCGCCTTCCTTTGCGAGCTTCTCGACTGCTGCGACAGCCCTCTGCTGGATAGGAGCCATGAGCTGCTGCTGTTGCTGCTGGAGTTCCTGCTGGATGGACTGGTCGAAATCCTGGATTCTGGTCTGGATATCCTGGAGTTCCTTCTCCTTGCTTTCGCGGATGGCAGGTGTCCAAGTGGAGCTCTTCTGCTGATACTGCTGATACTTAACCTGGAACTCGTCAGTCATGCTCTTGTATGTATCCTGAGCTTCCTGCTGAGAAGCCGCGATCTGTGCCCTAGCAGAATCTGCCGCAGGCATAAGCATTACGAGCTCATTGAAATTAACATGAGCGAATTTCTGAGCTGAAGCCGACAATGAAACAAGCGCTGCAGCTACGATCAAAATAATCTTTTTCATATCAATCAATTTTCATGTTTTCAATATCAATATCCTAGAACTGCTGACCGATAAGGAAGTGGAACTGTCCCTTTCCATTGGTCTTGTCATCAAATCCATAACCCCAGTCGATTCCGAGGAGGCCGATCACAGGGAGGTAAACCCTCACGCCGACACCGGCAGATCGCTTGATTTCGAACGGATTGAAATCCCTGATGTCCGACCAGCAGTTACCGCCCTCGATGAACAACAATGCAAAGATAGTAGACTGCGGCTGCATTACAATAGGGTAACGGAGTTCGACAGTAAATTTATCATAAACATTGCCGGCATACGAATAACCGTTCGAGCTGTACGAGGTCGCCTGGTATGGTGTCAATGAGTAGTTCTCATAACCACGGAGGGCAATGACTTCGGAACCGTATGAGTTGTAGCCCGACATACCGTCACCTCCGACGAGGAAGCCCTCGAATGGAGAATAGCCCCACTTTCTGTTGTAATATCCGAGGTAACCGAACTGCGCCCTGGTCATGAGCACGAGGTCGCCCACGAGTTTCGTGTACAATGAACCCTTGAATGTCCATTTATGATACTCAATCCACTTGTATCTGTCCTGTGACGACCATCTGTCATAGTTGATGTCTCGCCAGTTGCCGACCTTCGCAGGATTTCCGGCGGCGTCAAGCACCCCTTTGTCCTTGCGTCTGAACAATGAATACGGAGGCGTGATCTGCACCGAGAAAGAGAGGTCCGAACCCTGGCGCGGATAAATCTGCTGGTCGGTGGAAGTTCTGGACAATCCCAATGTGTAGCTGAGGTTGTGGGAGATACCGTCATCGAATATGAAGTAGTTCGAGTACCAATCCCTCAACTTGTATGTCTGCCAGCTGAGCTGGTTATACAATACGAAATAGTTGTCAGGCCATTTCAGACGGTTTCCGAGTCCCGCAGAAAATCCGTACACCTCGAACTGCTTGTCATTGTTCAGGATGTTCCACATGAGGTAGGAGTTCGTCTGACGGCTATAGTAAGCTGAAAGGCTCAATGACGTAGGCTTCTTGCCGAACAGCCATGGCTCCACGAAACTTGCGGAAAGAGATGAATAATATGTACCGCTGGTCTGGAATCTGAACGAAAGGTTCTGTGCATCTCCAAGCGGAACAGGTCTCCATGCGCTCTTGTCGAACATACGTCTGGTGGAGAAGTTGTTGAAACTTACACCCACGGTGGCGACGAATGTACGTCCTCCCCATCCTCCGGAGAGTTCCAGCTGGCTGGAAGGCTTCTCGGTAACATTGTAGACAATATCGACGGTGCTGTTCAGCTGGTCCGGAAGAATGGACCAGCCCTTCGCCGGATCGGCTATCGCCTCAGGATCGAACTGACCGAGAGATGCGATTTCTCGGATGGACCTCTCGAAGTCGCTCTGGCTGAACAGATAACCAGGTCTCGTGAACACCTGACGGCGCACGACGCGCTCGTTGGTAAGGTCGTTGCCGTTGATTATAATATTGTTCAATGTCGCCTGCTTGCCCTCAGCAATTCTCATTTCCACGTCCACGGAATCACCGACCACGTTCAGCTCGACCGGCTGGACATTGAAGAAGAGGTATCCGTTGTCGCGGTAAAGCTTGGAGACGTCAATATCTCCCTGCTTTCCGCCGCCCTGGAGACGTTTCTCCATCGTAACCACGTCATAGACGTCACCTTTCTGAATCTGGAGAATGGAGTTCAATGCCTCTGAAGTATAGACGGAGTTTCCGGTCCAGGTGATGTTCCTGAAATAGTACTTGTCACCCTCGTCAAACACGAAATCAATTCCGAGCCTGCCAGGTTTCACGGTGTAGATGGAATCACGGAGAAGTCGGGCATCCCTGTAGCCCGCCTCGTTGAAGGCGCTGATGAGGGATTTCTTGTCATTCTTGTACTCCTTGTCATTGAACTTCTTGCTGCTGAAGAAGTTATAGAACTTTGCAGACTTGGTCTTCTTCATCGACTTGGCGAGCTTATAGTCGCTCACATGGTCATTGCCGATGAAATTGATGGTCTTGATCTTGATTCTCGGGCCGCGGTCCACGTCATAATTCACGCGGATGGCATTGCCGATGATGGTATCTTTCTGGACACGAGGCTCCACCCTGACGTCGAGGAAGCCCTTGTCCTTGTAGTATCGCTTGATGATGTCGACGGACGTCTTCGCCACGTAGTCGGAATACTCGCCTCCCCGTTTGAAGTTCAGACGCTCCTGAAGATCTTTCTTTTCACCGCTCTTCACTCCGGTAAACGTCCATCTGGTGACTCTCGGACGCTCTTTCACGACCAGTTTCAGGAAGATGGTATCTTTCGATGCCGAAAGCGAATCGGCATAGACGGCCACATCCTGGAAATAGCGCTGCATCCACAGACGGTTCACGATGGACGAGATGTCCTCACCGGGAATCGTAACCTCCATTCCCTTTCTGAGACCTGTCTGCTGCAATATCTTGTCATTGTGGAAGCCCTTGTTTCCCTCGACGGAAATGCCGCCCACAATATATTTGCGGGGATTATTGTAATCTACCTCTATCGAACTGCTTTTCTGCTGCCCGAATGCCACGGTCTGCATAAGGAGGAGCACAGCCAGGCAGAATATCCGATTAAAAATCTTCATTCTTTTCTAAGAAAGTGTTTTATATAAAATATCTCACAAATATACGGCAATTATTTCACTTTTCCATAACGGCGGTCGCGGGATGCAAATTCGGCCAATGCCGCGGTGAAATCTTCCTTGCCGAATTCCGGCCACATCTTCTTGACGAACAGGAGTTCCGAGTATGCTCCCTGCCACAGGAGATAGTTGCTGATACGCTCTTCGCCGGAGGTGCGGATTATCAGGTCAGGATCAGGAATTCCGTCGGTGACCAGATATTTGGAAAAGGCCGACATATCAGTGATTTTGTCAATGTCTTCGCCGGAATGCTCTGCCGCAAATTTCTTCGCAGCCTGGAAAATATCCCACTTGCCGCTGTAGCTCACGAAAAGAATCAGGTCCAATGCAGTATTCTCCCTGGTCTTTTCTTCCAGAGCAGCAATCCCCTGCTGAAGAGCCTCAGGCAGACGCGCAAGATTTCCGAGAACACGGAAACGCACTCCGTTCTTCATGAGCATCTCCACCTCCGATGCAATGGAATCCATCATCAGATGCATGAGGAAGTCGACTTCCTCCTTAGGTCTGCCCCAGTTTTCTTCGGAAAAAGCATAGAGAGACAGGTACTTCACACCTGCCTCGGCAGCAGCTTCCGCCACGACACGCACCGTCTCCACGCCTTTTTTATGGCCGAAGATACGTTCATGCCCCTGTTCACGTGCCCACCTTCCGTTTCCATCCATTATAATGGATACATGGACGGGGATTCTGTTCTCATTTTCCATCTGGTATTCTTGATTTCAGTCGCTGTAATTCCTGATGTCCTCGCCCCAGAACAATTTGCTCATAAGAGCCTTCACGAAGTTCGAATTCCGGAGCCGGATACGTTTTAGCGAAAATTGTGCCATAGAGACATGAAGTTCCACGGACCCGTCGATACGCATTGTCCTGTTGTCCATGGTGAGGACGGCAGATTCGTCACGGGATATGATGGAGATGCCGATACGGCTCGTTTCCGGAACCACGAGCGGACGCACATTGAGGTTATGCGGAGCAATCGGCGCAATTATCAGGACCTTGGAGTCCGGGGTACAGATCGGGCCGCCTACGCTCAATGAATACGCGGTGGATCCCGAACTGGTCGCAACCAGCAGTCCGTCAGCCCAATACGCCGGCAAAGCATTGCCGTCGAGGGTGACTTTCACGCCCAACATCGCCGCGCCGTCCCTGTGAACCGCGATTTCGTTCAATGCGAACGGCCAATACTCCCCGTCAGGGCGGAGTTCTCCTCCAGAGGCCGAGACCGAAAGCATGGTCCGGTTTTCCAGCTCGTAACCGCCGTCCAACAGGGCATTTGCGACATCTTGCGGACGGTTCTCCGACAGAAAGCCGAGTCGTCCGAGATTGACACCGAGAATCGGGACTCCGGAATCTGCGACCAGTTGGGATGCCGACAGGAAGGTCCCATCTCCGCCGACGCTCAGGACTGCATCTGTGCCATCCTGCAGATTATCATTCGAATCAATCTCATACATAACCGCGCCGGCCCCCTCCAGTTTACTCTTCATTTTAAGGAAACCGGGGTCCGCGGACAATGCCTTATTCTTTAAATATACACCGAGAAGCATTTTCAATGCGGGATTTTATCGTGGGATGCCAAAATTAGCACTTTCTTTACAATATTTGCATAATAATAATTATTTTTGTCAAGATTTGAGGAATCAAGCTATGACAAGGCTAAGTGTAAACATCAACAAAATAGCGACGCTCCGCAATGCCAGGGGCGGAAATCTGCCGGACGTGGAAAAAGCGGCCTGCGACTGCGAAAGATTCGGTGCAGAAGGGATTACCGTCCATCCGAGACCGGATGAAAGACATATAAGATATAGTGACGTAAGGGAGATCAAGCCTCTCATCAATGTCGAATTCAACATTGAAGGGAATCCGATACCTAAATTCATTGACCTGGTAAAGGAGGTGGGGCCTGCGCAGGTGACGCTGGTGCCGGACGCTGAGAATGCGATAACCTCGAATGCAGGCTGGAACACATTGGAACACAAGGACTTCCTGACGGACATTTGCCGCGAATTCAAGAACGCCGGCATCAGAACGTCGATTTTCATTGACCCGGATCCGGCCATGGCCGAGGGTGCTGCCGCCTGCGGCGCCGACAGGGTGGAACTTTATACGGAGGCTTATGCGTCGCAGTATGCAGCCGGCAGGGAACGGGCGGTCGAGCCTTATCTGCGCACTGCCGAGAGGGCGAGGGATTGCGGTCTGGACATCAATGCGGGCCATGATCTGAACCTCGTGAACCTGGAATATTTCATCAGGACGATTCCTTGGACAGCGGAGGTTTCCATCGGGCATGCCATCATCTGCGACGCGTTGTACATGGGACTGGAGAAAACAATTCAGGCATATTTGTCGAAGATTAAAATATTTTAGTAACTTTGCGACATTGTGCCCCTTAAAAAGGACGACGCATAGTAGGCGTTAGAAAACAATTAAGGAAAAATAAAACAAATTAAAATTAAGATGAAAAACACACCATTGATTATCAGCATCATAGCTCTTGTTGGCGTGATTGCACTCGGAGTAATGTCGCTTACAGGCAAAAAGGCTGACACCGCCGGCGCTGAAGGAACAGAGGCTGCCGCAACAGCAGAGAAAGGCGCTATCGTCTATTTCAACATTGACCGCGTCCTTTCAGAGTACGACATGGCGAACGACCTGAGGTCCGTAGTCGAGTCCAAGGCGCAGGGCATCCAGGAAGAAATGAACAGAAGGGGCAACAGCCTCCAGAAGGACGTAAATGCTTTCCAGGAGAAGATCAACAAGGGTCTCCTTACCCGTTCAACCGCTGAAATCCAGGGCCAGAATCTCGAGAAGAGGAGAAACGATTTCAATGAATTCGCTAACCAGAAGAATCAGGAAATCGCTGAGGAGCAGCAGGTTATGATGAACAATATCGGCGACGCCATCAAGCAGTTCCTCGACAAATATACAGTCGAGAAGCATTATTCAATGGTAATCGCTACATCCGGTGACATTCTTCCTTCACCTGTAGCTGCTGCCGACAGTTCTCTCGATGTTACTGACGACATCATCACCAGACTGAACGATGAATACGTCAAGAACAAATCAAAGAATTCTTCCAAGTAGAAACCAAATAACTGAAGTGTGAGAATTGCAGTATTATCCTGCTTCTATCCTTTCAGGGGAGGTATTGCCCAGTTCAACGCAGCTTTGTACGCAGAACTGGGCAAAACTGATATTGTCGGGGCGTTCAATTTCAGCCGGCAGTATCCGAATTTCCTTTTCCCGGGAAAAACACAGTATGTAACCCCTGACGATGAGGCAATGCCTGTGGAAAGTACGGCTATACTGGACACGGCGAATCCTTTTTCGTGGATAAAGGCAGCCAAGAAAATCAGGAAATGGAAACCGGATGTCCTCATAATGAGATATTGGATGTCCTATTTCGCGCCTTCGCTCGGATTCGTGGCAAGACATGCCGGCAAAGGGTGCAAAGTCATCGGGATACTGGACAATGTCGTACCTCACGAGCAGCGGTTTTTCGACACTCCTTTCACGAAATATTTCCTGGGAGGATGTGACGGGTTCGTCACGATGTGCGATGCCGTCACGGAGGACCTCCTGAGATTGAAACCGGATGCCAGATACATCATGCGCCAGCATCCGCTTTACTCGCATTTCGGAGAAAAATTGAGCAGAAGAAAGGCGGAAGAGGCTCTCGGGCTGAAACCGGGGATGAAGAACATCCTGTTTTTCGGTCTGATAAGGCAGTACAAGGGCCTGGACATCCTTCTGGAGGCATTTGCAGGGCTTGACGACAGCTACCAGCTGATTATCGCCGGCGAGCCTTACGGGTCATTCGAACCATATCAGAAAATCATTGACTCGATACCGGGCAAGGACCGGATCCATATCTTCCCCAAGTATATAAAGGACTCCGAGGTCAAGGATTATTTTTCCGCAGCTGACGTGACCGTGCTGCCGTACAGGAGCGCGACGCAGAGCGGAATCAGCTCGGTGTCATACCATTTCGAGGTACCGATGATTGTCACCGATGTGGGAGGATTGAAAAGCACTATCGGGGATACGGGCACGGGAATTGTCGCCGAGAAGGCCGAGCCCGACTGTATCAGAAGAGAGATTGAAAGCTATTTCGCAGAGCCGGCCACAAGGCAGGACTGCATCGAGCGCATACAAAAAGAGAAACGCAGACTATCCTGGTCGGCATTCTGCACAGACCTGAGAACGTTTGCAGAAAAGTTGTAAAGACGATGATGAGAACGATTATTCCAGCTATTTGCACATGTGTAGCCATTCTTGGAATCATTTCCGGAACGGCTGGGGCTCAAACATATATACCGACTCCTGTAACAGTATCGAAGGATAAGGTGAAGGGCAGCGACGGCAAGGTGTATTGGTCACATGTAGTGCTGGAAAAACAGACATTGTTCTCCATCGCGAAAGCCTACGGGGTCAAGACTGACGACATCCTGAAGGCGAATCCGAATCTGGACTTGGGCCACGAGGGACTGAAGAAGAATTCCATCCTTCTGATTCCGGTGGTGGAGGCTGCAGCCGAGGCTGTCAAGGAAGAGCCGGAGCAGAAAAAGCCTGAGAAGGCAGCTGACAAGAAAAAGAATGACAGCTACACCATCCATGTGACCAAGTGGTATGAGGATATCGGAGACATCGCCTACAAGTATTCCATCCCGAAAGAGGTCCTGATGAAGTACAACGGGCTGACCAGCGAAAAGCTGAAGAACAGGCAGAAGCTGCGCATCCCGTCGCCGGAGGTGGTCAAGGTTATGGGCGCCGAGAAGGAGAGCGCCGCCAAGACAGAGCATAAGACATTGACGGACAATGTTTCTGTCAATGACGTGCAGCAGCCGGAGGTGCAGGAAGAGGAAACGGAGAGCCCGTACATGCGTTCGAAGGTGAATGCCCTGCTCATGCTTCCGATGAATGCGTCGTCCTCCCCTAGCGAAAGCAACATGGATTTCTACAGCGGCGTCCTCATGGCTGTAAGAGATCTTGGGAAACAGGGCATCAGCACTGACCTGAGTGTCTACGATGTAGCGGGAGGTGCAATGCCGATAACCACGGAGCGCCTGAAAGCCAGCGACTTCTGCATTGGCCCTGTAAACAAGGACGGCATAAGCAGGGTACTGGAGCTCGCGCCGGAGGACACTTATATCATTTCTCCTCTCGACCACAGGACTTCCGGTCTAGTGGCAAACCACAAGAACATGATACAGGCTCCGACTTCGCAGCAGGTGCAGTACGCCGATCTTCTGGATTGGATAAGAAAAGAGAAGGTTTCCGGTGACCATGTCATCGTGATAAGCGAGAGCGGCGTGACCGGGCCGATGACCCATGCGATAGAGAATTCCGGTATACCGCACACGAATTATTCCTACGCGATTCTCCAGGGAAGAAACGTGGCCAATGCATTGACCTCGATCATGACTTCGACCGGCACCAACCGCGTGATCATCAATTCCGAAAGCGAGGCGTTCGTGAATGATGCTGTCCGGAACCTGGACATGCTGGTGTACAGAAAATTCAATGTCATTCTCTACAGCCCGTCGAAAATCCGTTCTTTCGAGACCATCGACGTGGACAATCTCCACAACCTGAAGACCCGCGTTTCCACGGCGTACTACATTGATTATGAGAGTCCTGCAGTAAGGAGATTCCTTCTGGAATACAGGGCATTGTACAACACCGAGCCGACGCAGTTCTCGTTCCAGGGCTATGACCTTGCATATTTCTTCATTTCCATGAAAACGAAGTTCGGCAAGTCCTGGATGGAAAAGGTGGCGCGTCTAGGAAACAGCGCCATGATGCAGACCGATTTCTTGTTCAGGGAATCCTCTGACGGCGGTTACATCAACGAAGGCGTGCGCCGCATCGTTTACGGGCCGGATTACTCGGTCAGGATCGTGAGGGAGTAGGACGATACAGCAGTCGTAGAGCATAAGTCTCTGTTTCATAACGTATTAGCCATTTTCAGAGTTATTGTTTTGCCGACTCTGAAAATAGAGAATTACTTAATAATCAATGGTTTACACGCCACAGCCAATTGTGGACATAAACGCGCCCTGGCGGGGGTTGTGCCGCCACATGGCCTTCCAACACGCTTTACTATATCCACTATTTCCCGACAAACTGTCAAAACTAGAATTTCGTGCAGCTTAAAACGTTTTCCGCGCACAACAAGTCAGAAAACAGTCACGACGTGAGCAGAAAACGTTTTAACACGCACGACGAACCTCGCGGAACGCAGGCGGGACGCGGCCACGCCTCGGAATTAGAGGCATTGATTATCAATAAGTTAGAAAAAGCAGTGTGGAAACGCTGCAAAAAAATGTCGGCGTTTCCACACTGTCGTTAAAAATACGTATGATTATCAACTGGTTACCATATTAGTCCGTGGCACCGTCCCGCCAGTAGTGCTCTATCTCCTCAAGAGATTTGCCCGTAGTCTCAGGGACCAGCTTCCACATGATGAGCAGGTATGGAATACACATCAGGGCGAAGAGGAAGAATGTTCTGACATTGCTATACCACGGACATTGTTCGGATACATTTCCGTACAAATCATTCCGCCCTGGTAACAGGCCAGCGGAGGGTCTTCTTCAGGGTGAGCGGCAGGGTTGTGACAATGGTGGAGGCGTCACGGTTCAGCTGGAGGGTGTATGTGCCCTCCTGGCTCACGAATGCAGAGAGGGATTCGTCAAAGGATGCCAGGTCGTAGGCTGAGAAGGTGAGCTCGAGGGTTGCCGAAGAGCCGGGAGAAAGCACAGGGGTCTTGGCAAAGGCCTTTAGCTCCCGCACAGGCTTGTACAGCTCCGATTCTGGAGCGGAGGCATAGAGCTGCACCACATCCCTGCCCGGGCGGTCACCCGTATTGGTCACCCTGAGGGTCACGCGAAAGTCATTGCCCTTGCGGGTGAGGGCTGCATCAGACCACTCGAAGGAAGTGTAACTCAGACCGAAGCCGAAAGGGAAGGATATCTTTTCAGGGGCTTTGGTGCAGAAATAGCGGTAGCCGACATCCACTCCCTCAAGGTATTCCGTCCAGCCAAGATTGCGGATTTTCCTCTCTGGTGCATCATATTCCCAGTCACTCCTTTTTGAGGTGTAGTCAAAAGGATAGTTCTCGGAGGAAAGGTGGTCACGGTAATCCAGAGGGAAGGTCATAGGGAGTCTCCCCGAAGGGTTCACCTGAGCGGAAAGGACTGCAGCAGTGGCATTTCCAAGTTCCTGACCCGGGAGCCAGTTCACGAGGATTGCATCGGGAAGGTCCTTCCAGGACGCCGTCTCGACCACTCCGCAGACATTCAGCACCACGACAACCTTTCTGCCGCGTGAATGGAAGGCGGCACAGGTCCTGCGCAGAAGGTCCAGTTCATCTTCGTGAAGATAGAAATCCCTAGTGTAGCGGTCATTGTACTCCCCGCTCAGACGGCCGAAAGAGATGACTGCAATGTCGCTGTCAGCAGCACGCATCCCCAGAAATGCATCGCTGAGGAAAGCCTCGGCAGGGAAGGTTCTGTCACCAAGATGCTTGCGGGAATTTTCCTCTCCGAGCAAAGCCTCGGAATAGTCCATATACCTTCTGTAAACCGCATCAGTCTTCGGATTCAGGATGAAGCCGGCATTCCGCAGGCCCTCGTCCAGATTCACCTTGTAGGACGAGTTCACTAAACCCGCACCGATTCCGGCCACGATTCCGTCATAGGCGTTCACTCCCAGAAGGGAGACATTGGCACCCTCAGCCAGAGGCAATGCCCCGTCTTCATTTTTCAGAAGGACAATGCCGTCTGAGGCAGCTGAGGCACTAACCCTGGCATTCTGCTCAAGCGAAGGGGCATCCGAATAGGCATATTTCCTGAAATGAGGGGTCTTGAGCACATATTCCAGCACCCTGCCGGCACAGATGTCAAGGTCCTCCACGGCAAGCGCCCCCGAGCGGACCGCAGCAATGATTTCATCCACCTGAGCCTGTTCTCCCGGCATCAGAAGGTCATTTCCGGCGTGAATCTGGGCAGGGGTGTCCCTCTTGCCGAACCAGTCGGAGACCACAATGCCCCTGTAGCCCCAGTCCTTCCGAAGAACATCCGTCAGTAGGAAGCGGCTTTCCATCGAATAGGTGCCGTTGACACGGTTGTAGGAAGACATCACGCTCCACGGATTCCCCTCCTTGACCGCAATCTCGAAACTCTTGAGGTAAATCTCCCTCAGAGCCCTCTGAGACACGACAGCATTGTTCTGGATACGGCAGGATTCCTGGTTGTTTGCCGCGAAATGCTTTGCGGAGGTCCCCACGCCGCAGGACTGTATGCCCCGGATCATTGCCGCAGCACATTTCCCGCTGAGCACCGGGTCTTCGGAATAGTACTCGAAGTTTCTGCCGCACATGGGATTGCGGTGAATGTTCAGCCCCGGGCCGAGGATGACGTCACAGCCATACTCCAGGACTTCATTCCCGATTGCCCTGCCGCAAGCCTCAATCAATTCTGAATCCCAGGTAGCCGCCAGCATCGTCCCCACTGGAAAGGCTGTGCACCAGTATGTCCTGTCATCATCTTTCCTGAGAGGGTCAATGCGCAGTCCGGCAGGGCCGTCAGCCATCACGGTGTGAGGTATTCCGTACTTGTCGAAAGCTTCCGTGATTCCCGCTGCACCGGCAACCATCGCGAAGGTCTTCCCTCCGACAGTCCCGTCACCGGCATATCCGGCAGACCAGGTTCCGCAGACAAGCGCGGCCTTTTCCTCAAGGCTCATAGCCTTCACTATGTTTTTCACGGGGTCTTTACCCAGACGAGGCGTCTTCTGCGCGTGGGTAGGTACGACATTGAGCGACAGTGCCGCGAATGCGGCAAGTAGTATTTTATATCCTTTCATATACGGTATGTTTTATTATCAAAATTCAGAAACCCTGTAGGTGAGATATGTTATTTCCGTAGAGTCGACGGCGCTTATGCTGAAATCGGGACTTTCTTCAAGGAAATATGTACTCAGGTGGATGGATGTCGAGCCGTCGCTTGTGAAATCGGAGTCGATGTGACTGCCCATCCTGATGTGAAGGATTCCCTTGAAGGCGATTCTCAGGCTGGCACCTGAAAGGAAAAGTTCAGGCAGGCGTTTCTTCTTGATTTTCAATGGTTCACCTGGGGCCAGGAAAACATTTTTTTCAAGAGAAATGTTGCAGAGATTGCCGTGGCGTATTTCATTGATGTCCCAACCGGAAGCGGAGAAATCGAATCCGAGGGAAAACAGGCGGGCGGATGTCTCCGGGGATTCGTAGCAACCTGCAAAACCGACATAACAGCCGTGGGAATGTGCTCCGGCAGCAATCTGCCTCAACTGTTCGTCAGAAAATGCGTTGACATTTCCCATACAGTACATATACGGTGCTCCCACATACCGGCATTGCTCCACCACTTCCCCAACGGTGGGAAAGGACTTGTACTCCATTATCATTCCCTTGTGCCCGAGGTTTCTGCGACCGCCGTAGAGGATGTAGTCGTCGCCCATAATGCTGCGGATTATTTCCAGGGAGGTTTCATCCACATACTGAATCATAGGGGCAACCCCACAACTGCGACATTCGAGGAGAAATTCTTCGAGGGATGTGATCGGGGTGCGGTATTGCGGATCTGAGGAACGGTAGCGGTACTTTGTGCGCAGAGTGTCGAAAGGAGTCTGGCTGATGACCACCTCGGGAGCGAAATTGCCTTCAAGGTCTTCGACCTGGTAGCCTAGCATACCCCTGTAGCCGTGAATGACAAGGTACTTGCCGGGGGTAGCCGTAGGGTGGAGATTCGCCTCGACATAGCGGAAGCCCAGCCGGGCGGTGATTCTGACGTCAAAGACGCTCTGACAGGGAATCAGAGGGTTGCTGTCCTTGTAGATCGTGTCGATGAAAAGATGGCTGTAATAGGGGTGGCCAAAGCGGAAGAGCGTGTCAGTCCAACGGCTGGAGAACCCGTCGGGCGTGCAGGGCTGAGCAACGGATGTCCCCGGAAAAAGAACCAGGGACAACAGCAGCAGAGCGCACAGGCGGAGTCGCGGGAACGGGAGCATAGAGTCAAAGAATGTCCGGTTCTTCCCAGATTTTGTCCTCAGTGCATCTGACAATCAGGCTGAGAGGGCCGCAGGCAACACGGAAATCACCTTTCTCAAGACGCCATCTGCCGTCCTGGCCCACAAAGGCAAGGTCGGAGGCTTTGACGCTGAGAGTAACCTTCTGAGTTTGCCCCGGTTCGACGGCAACCTTGTCGAATGCCCTGAGACGACGCACGTCAGGGACCTCGCTCGCGTACATATCACTTGTGAAAAGCAGCACTGCCTCCTTCCCGGCACGGTTTCCGACATTTTTCACATCGACCGTGAATGTCAGGACATCATCCGATGAGAACTCCGTCCTGTCGCAACAGAGGGATGAATATTCAAATGAAGTGTAGCTCAATCCCTCACCGAACTGCCACTGGGAATCCATCTTTGCGTCATAGTTGTACTCCCCTTCCATAGTGGCCACATTCTCGGAGACCTTGTAGTCGTACGGAGCATATCCGGCCGTGTACTTCGGCCAGGTGAAAGGAAGTTTTCCGCTGAAGTTCACATCTCCGGCGACAAGGGAAGCGAAAGCATCTCCGCCATAATTTCCCGGGAGCATCAATGCCACAACCGCGTCGGAAAGCGGCTCAATTTCACGGATGACCCGCGGACGGCCTCCACTGTAAGCCAGTACAACAGGTTTTCCGGTGCGTGAAAGCACCCTGACCAGTTCCTGCTGGTTTGCAGAGAGGTTCAGGTCCTTCCAGTTTCCGGGTGTCTCGCAGTAACTTCTTTCTCCAACGCAGGCAACAATGACATCCGCTCCGGAAGCAGCCCTGAGCAGGGTCTTGAAATCAGGCTCGCCTTCTTCGTACCAGTTGTCCCCCTTTTCAGGAGCATACTCCAGGCCCGGGCACCAGGTCACCTGACCGGGGAAACGACCGGAAAGAGCCTCGTAAATCGTGTTGTAATCCTTTGAGTGGGCATCAGATGCATCTCCCTGCCAGGTGTAGGACCAGCCACCGTTCAGACAGCGCATAGAGTTGGCATTCGGGCCGCAGACAAGGATTCTTTCAGTGCCCTTCAGAGGCAGCACACCATTGTTCTTCAGCAGGATCTCGCTCTCAAGGGCTGCTGCAAGGGCATTGGAAGAGAAGGCCTCACACGCGAAGTCAGTGTATCGATTAGTGTCCCAGACCGAATTCTCGAAAAGACCCAGGCGCATTTTCAGCCTCAGAACGCGACGCACTGCATCATCGATTCTGTCCATACCCACTGCCCCCTCTTCAACAAGTTCCTTCAGGTCGATGCAGAATTTCCAGGTTGAAGGTACCATTGCCATATCGATGCCGGCATTGATTGCCAGCCTGACGGCATCCTTCTCGCTTGTGGCAATTCTGTCGCGGTAGTAGAGATTGTTGATGTCATTCCAGTCCGTCACTATCAGCCCATCCCAGGCAAGATTTTCCTTCAGCCAGACTGTCAGGAGCTTGTGGTTGGCATGGAAAGGTACTCCGTTGTTGGAGGAGGAGTTCACCATCAGGGAAAGGGCTCCGTTTCTGATGCATTGTTTGAAAGGTTCGAAATATTTTTCCCTGAGTTCGGCATCACTGACCTTCGAAGGGGTCCTGTCCTGTCCGGACACAGGGACTCCATAGGCCATATAATGCTTGATGCAGGCCGCTATGTGGTTGCCGTCCACATTTCCGGGGTCATCTCCCTGAAGTCCGTGCACCGTCGCCTTTGCAAGTTCGGCGTTGAGATAGGTATCCTCTCCGAAACTCTCCCACATCCTGGGCCAGAGAGGTTCGCGGCCAAGGTCCATCACCGGAGAGAAAGTCCAGGGTACCAAAGCGGCCCGGGTCTCGTAGGCCGTAACCCGGCCCATATCCTCGGCATATCCTCTGCTGAAAGTCGCCGCAAGATTGATTTCCTGAGGGAAAAGGGTTGCTCCCGCTATGTAGGAGGCACCGTGAATCTGGTCCAGGCCGTAGAGGCACGGAATTCCGATTTCCTTCAGGGATTTTTCCTGGATTTCGGAGATGATGCGGACATATTTTTCTTTCCGGGGCGCGCTGTTGCCGATGACATTGAGAATTGAGCCGACCTTGTATTTTCCGAAGACGGTGTCCATCAGTTCAGGCACAAGGTGTTCCCTTTCCTTGTCCATTATCACCCCGATTGTCAGCTGTGTCATCTGACCAATCTTCTCCTCGAGGGTCATCTTCCCTAAAAGTGCTTCAATTCTTTTCTCCACTGCACTGTCACAGGGGAGAGCCGGTTCAACGGCAGTGCCGCAACCTGAAATTGTTCCGAGCGTCACTCCGGCCACGGCAATAGTTTTCAATCTGTTCATTGTAATAATCAATTATTCAACAACAAGGTTGTCAATGTTTCCTTCGATGACGACGGAGGAATCCGGGCTTGCAAAAAGAGCTTTGCCGTTCCTCTTCAAATGACTGAGTTTCAACCCGTCAATCCTGTTGTGGAAAGTCCTGGCTTCAAAAACCGAAGCGGCAGTTCCGTCATCATCGATGCAAATATAGGAAAGTTCCACGTCAGACATCACACAACCCGGAACAGAATTTTCATCCTGTGCAATCACGATTGCCCTCGAACAGGATCTGAGATGGTCGAAATAAAGGTTTTCCGCCACTATGGACTGCATCTGCGGTGGTCTGCCTTCCTTCCATTCCGGAGATTTGATCTGATGGATGGCGAAAGCACCGCGGACATCGTCCTTCTGTGCAATTGTGTTGTGTTCCAGGAATATGCAGGAAGACACCGTGCAATTCCTGATTGCTCCGGATGAAACCGCTTCATTTCCAGCCTCGGGGCCAATCACCACACCCCTGGCAAAATCAGCCCAAATGAGGCAGCCTTCAATCCGTATGTTTTCAAGGTCGGACATAGGCTTTGCATTGTGCCTGACCTTCAGGGTAATGCAGTCATCATAGCAGCGCAGGAAGCAGTCTTTCAGGAGCACGTCCCGGGAGCAGACCACATCGATCCCGTCTCCGTTCAGAATCCAGTTGACCAGGTTGATATTCTCGATTCTGACATCGGACATATTGTAAACGGAAATCGTCCAGCTAGGGGAATCTATAATGGTAACATCCTCTATGACAAGATTCCTCCTTCCCGGACTGCGGTCCTTGTTGCACTCAATCAGTAGTTCGCCGCTGGCCCACTGGGTACCTGTGTGAGGGAGTTCCGCTCCGGTGATGATGCCGTGGCCTGCGATTCTGCAGTCGCTGCCCTGAATCTCGACAGCAGCATAAAGTACTGCACCATAGTCCACATACAGGGTTTGTCCCTGCTTGAGAACCACTTTCCCTTCGCGATGTTCACCAGGGCCGTAGTAAATCACGGAAGGGTCATCCAAAGAAGGTTTCTCCCTGTCGGGGATGTTGCAAATCAGGAATAGGTTCGTTGCACGGTCGTCGTCAAATTCGACCGAAATCTTTCTGTGGGAATATTCATCAACCAAAAATTCAACCGTGTGGTTGTCAACTACTTCCGGAACAATACCGTAATGAGTTGGCCTGATGCGAACATCTGAAAAGGCATCCCTGCGCCTGACCCTGACTCTGAGAGGAAAGTCCCCGGGACATTCCACAAGGGCTATGGACATCGTGTCTCTTAGGGCCTTGGAATTGTTCCAGTCATTCCAGATTTCCGGGTGATGAGCCGCAGAATCGGAACACAGGGCTTTATATACCGTTACGGGAACAAAGCCGTCTCCGCGGTCAACTTCGACGACATAGTCGGTCCCACGGCCGGAGGCCGCGGACAAAGCTAAGGGCAGAAGCAGGAGAAGGGTTAGAATCTTCCTCATAGGTTTTTCCAATGGTCCGGTTCTACATAAGGGAAATATTCAACCATGGAAGAATCCGTCCCCACGAAAAGGGAGTCCACACCCAGAGGAGTGCCTGATTCAAAACGGGAGGCTTTCACAAGAACGGGCTCTGTCACCTCGAAAGGCTTCTCGTAGAGAGGAGAGGAAGAGCAAGGAGTACTCCCGTCGGTTGTGTAACGGATTTCCGATGGATATTTTTCACATTCCAGGCTGACCAGAGCGCTTCCCGATGATGCCACGGAACTGATGTCAATCCTGTCTGAGAGAGGATAGCAGTTCAGACCCATTGAACGGAGAGAGACAACGTGAGCATTCATCCTGCGTTTGAATGAGTCCCAGTCACGCAGATGTGACGGTGTCCAGCCAAGTTCCGCAACTGCAAGAAGACGAGGAAAGACCATATATTCCAGATGCTGACAGTCATCGATGAACTCGCTCCAGGCACAACCCTGGACTCCAAGAAGATTGCCGGCAGCCTCCTCTGAACAAATCCATTCGATTTCCCTGTCGATTCTCTTCCCCAGGATGAGCTCTTCATTGAAAAGAGCCTTCTGAGGGGTGTCGGCAAGAGGTTCCATAAGGTAGACCTTTCTGATAGGAGAATAACCTACCATTGCCCTCGGCTGAGTCTGGGGAGTGTCCTGATACCAGTCGAAATAGAGGGCTGCCCCTGGGGTGAATATTACCTTCTGGCCCTTGTTCGCTGCCTGTGAGACATATTCCTGACCACGGTAGGAGTAAACCACCGATTCAGGATAGAGTTCGTTTTTGCTGATTTCGTCCCAGCCGCACATTATCTTTCCCTTCGAGTGGAGATAGTCCTCAATCCTGTCAACCATATAGCACTGGAGTTCATCGTAGTCCGGGATGCCCTCCCGTTCCATCAGGGCACGACATTTCGGGCAGAGAGGCCATTCCTTCTTGCGGGCCTCGTCTCCTCCGATGTGGATGTAGTCAGAAGGAAAGACCTCCATTATCTCGTCAAGGACATTTTCAAAGAATTCGTAGGTCTGCGGATTTCCGGCACAGAATTCACCGCTTGTGTAGGCCCTACCCTTGCAGCACAACTCCGGATGGGAGATGAAAACTGCATCGGAATGTGCCGGGAATTCGATTTCGGGGATTACCTCGATGTGGTTCGCAGCGGCATATTCTACTATTTCCCGGAGTTCATTCTTGGTGTAATAACCGCCATAGGCATTCGGAGTACCCTCGTCAAGATAATGTCTGTCCTGCTTGTCCCACCACTCGATCCAACTTTTCTGCGTGCGGAAGGAACCTTTGGCTGTAAGCTCAGGGTAACGGTCGAGTTTCACTCTCCATCCACCGTTGTCTGTCAGATGAAGGTGAAAGTAATTCATCTTGTAGCGAGCCATCTGGTCCAGCAGAAGGAAAATTTCCTCCTTAGGAAAGAAGTGCCTCGAAACATCCAGATGGAATCCCCGGTAAGGGAAGCGGGGAGCATCTTCAATCCTGACACAAGGCAGGCCCTTGTCCGTCAGTATCTGCAGCAGGGTCTGGACAGCGTAGAAAGCTCCGTCCGCATCTGAACAGTTCACAGTGATTTTCCGTCTTCCGACAGTCAGCCTGTAGCCCTCGGCTGGGATTGACTTGTCATCGACAAAGTTGACACAGGCCATCGGATTCGCACGGAAATCAGCGCTGTCCGTGCGGAACCATCCGCCGGATAGCGAGATTACGCCCGGCTGCGGGACAATTGACAGGTCCTCCGGACTGGGAGAAGAGCAGCAGACGGCGCAAAGGTAGGCCGCCGCGGCCATCATCAACTTTTTCATATTGTTTAATATTCAATTTCTATATTATCACCGCTGACCAGCCATTGGGAAGTGTTCTGAATCAACGTCCCATTGTAGGTTACATTCTTGATTTCCAATCCTTTGATTGTGTTTCCATTCGAGACCACCGTAGAGATTCCGCACCCTGTGTCCGAAAGGATGGATATGTTCGAAAACTTCACCCTTTTCATCAGGCAGCCTCCCTGCGATGGTTTCTGCCAGACTGAAACAGGCCGGCCGTTCGGACGTATGTTGTCAATGACGATGTCCTGGAAGCTGATGTCTGAAATAGTGCCGGATGTGGTACCGCCCGAAGGATACTGGCTGATGCACAGACCTCCACGGTCGTCATTGGAGTAATTGCTGTTTTTTGTCGGATAATCAAGCACGGTGCAGTTCGAAACAAGCACATCGTGGATGCATCCGGTCTGTGTTGAGCCGCTTTCCGGACCAACGACGATGCCACCGGCAAAGTCAGCCCAGATGAGGTTGTCCTGAATGGTGATGTTTTTGGTATCATCAAGGGAAAGATGATTGACCTTCAGGGTAATGCAGTCATCATAAGTCCTGATGAAGCAGCCCCGGATTACGGCATCGCTGACGGAACACAAATCGATTCCGTCCCCGTTCAGAATCCAGCAGATTATGTTCGTGTTCTCGATTCGGACATTGTCAGTGCGGTAAATCGAAAAAGTCCAGCTCGGAGAATCAACGACGGTTATGCCCTCTACCGTGAAACCGTTGCGGGTGCCGGTTTTTGTAGCATTGGTTTCAATCAACTGGTAGCCGCTGGCATATCTGTCTCCAGTGTGGGGGAGACGTGCTCCTGAGAGCACTCCCCTGCCCTTGATGGCCGTGTTGTCACCGACCGAATTGATTTTGGCATAGACGACGGCACCCTCGTCTATGTAAAGTGTCTGGTTGTCCCTCAGGGTAATCCACTGCGGATTCCACACTCCGGGACCGTAGTAGATGACATTTGAAGGGAGATTTTCGGGGTCAGGTCTGTCCGGATCCGGTTTCTCGGGCAGGACCATCAGATTGTGGAAACGGTCCCCGTCATATTCAATGGAGAACTTCCTGGCCTGCCAGGAAGGTATGGTGAGTTCGATCGTGTTGGCATCCACGGCCACCGGAACGATTCCCGAGAGGGTCGGGCGCACTTTCACGCTTGAGTATGATCCGCTGAGTTTCTTCACCCTGATTGTCACGGGAGAATCAAAATCTGCGGTAAAATTCACGAAACTGGCAGTGTCGCGCAGTCTCTTGGAGTTGTCCCAGTCATTCCAGATCTGGGTGTGATGGTTCGGAGCATCCGACACAAGGGCATCGTGCACAAAGGCCTCCTTCCACTGTCCGTCGCCCTGAAGAACGCTCACGCTGTAATGAATATTCTTTTTGAGGACTTCCTTCAGCTGGACCGTCTTTCCCCAGACTACAGGCTGCGCAGAGTCTGCGGAAGACATTTTCACCCAGCAGGCGAGAAGTCCGTCAGTCTCGAATCTGGAGAAATCCAGTTCAAGGGAGAGACTGCATCCCATGACAAGAGGTTTGGTGAGGGATATGTCAATCCTGTCGGTTTTCAGACCGTCAATCTTCAGGTCCACCGGCAGAATCCAGTCACCATCCCCACACATCGGCATCAGGAAAGACTCTGTCTCAGGCGTTTCTCCTGTCACCTCAAAGGTCTTCGACCAGCCACCGTCCTTTGCCGAAGTAATCCATCCCGGCAGGGAAATCCTGTCCGCAAGGCCTGAAATTGTCGTCCTGGCAGAGACCAGAGTCTGAGGAGCTCCCGTGACAGTCATAGTGAACGACGGGGTAAAAAGAGTCAGAGGCACCGCCGAAACATCGGCTTGAGAAGACTTTCCGTCCCAATGCCACAGCCCCGGCAAATCCGAGGCCGTGTCCTTGGGATAGAAAAAGTAGGATGACAGAGGAAGTCCCTCCGTCCTTGCCCCTATGACAAATTTTTCCATCCTGTCTGAAGCGATGACATTCATCCTCTCCCCGGGAGTGAGCACCATGGCTGGTCGTTTGGAAGATCCCTCGGCCACATCCACGCAGTCTTCACCCTTGAAAGAATAGACTATGCAGTCCCAGTCCTCCATCTCCTGAGGCATTCCTTCGACCGAAACCTCGAAAGAACCGTCAGGAAACTCTGAAGAGGGAACTTCAGACCGCCTGCAGGCGGCAAGAGAAAGTCCTGCCGCTGCAAGCATAAGAAAATATCTGCCTGTTCGAAGCATAATGGTTCAGAAATTATTTCGCCTCGAATGCAATGACATATTTGGCCATCTGACCTTCCTGTCCGGCTACTACAGCACCGTCGATGACGATTGTAGGCTGGAATGAATCTGCCTGATAGTTGTCACCACCGACATAGTAAACATCTGTCCAGCCGAGGTCTGCAAGAACGTATGCTCCCTGCATAATGGTCATATACTTGCCGTTGATGGTTGCAAGGCCGAGTTTATTGTCGATTGTGCGGCCGATGTAGCAGCGTGACCTTGTGCCATTGAAGCCCTGTCCGAGGACCTCGGTGTCACCGTCGTTTGCCATAGCGTCTGCAAAGCGGACCTTGTAGCCGTCAACGACGAGAGCAGGGTTGAAGTATGCGGCGCCTGTAACGGCCCAGTCCTCACCTTCAACCTTGAAGTCATCCCTGAAAGGAGCGTATGACGTGTCATCAAGTTTGGTTTTGTAGTCGAAACCGAAGTCGGAAGCCTTCCTGAAGTCACCAAGGACGTGGAAGATGTCTGCACTAGGGTCAGGGGTGATTCGCTTCAGGCCCATCTTGCCATTTGAGTCAAAGCCGAAGCAAAGACCGTGGGACGTTCCCTTGGCCTTCACGCCTGTCCACCAGGAAGCGGATGCCTTGGATACGATCTGTCCATCGGATTTCACCCAGCAGGTCCAGGCAGCAGGACAGCCGCTCATTGTAATCAGGGAATTTACACTTTCAGCTGATTTTCCGGAAGAAACGGCAGTCGCGTCGGAGATGATCTTGCCCTTGTAGTCACGCTCGTTGAAAGTAACGATAGTGAAATCGCAGGTAGTCATATCAACCATCGCCTTGCTGGCATCATAGTCTCCCAGAAGACCCATTTTTGCAATCTGGTCCTCATAACCGGAGTTGTCCCACCAAGCCTGTGTTTCGCCTCCGGTGTTAGGTGCAGGTACCTGTTTCTTCAGAGCTTTGGAATTGAGGACTGTCAAAGAAGGAATCTTTGCCCTCTGTGCATCGGAGGTAGTCTCCTCGAAGCCCCAGGCTTTCGGATCTCCAAGAACGGCGGAATAGTCAATGCTGACAGGGAATTTCTTTGTTGTGGCGCCAACAGTGATGGTAATTTCTGCAGGACCTTCTGAAAGGTCAACGGTTGGATTTTCCACCTTGGCTCCCTCCATCAATGCCCCTTCACCGAAGACAAGGGTAACCTTGCTGCGGTCCATTCCGGCTGCGTAAGTGATGACGAATGCCTTTGTAGCCACATTGTAAATCACAGCATATCCGCCTTCCACTGACACTTTTGAACCGTCAGCCACAGGAAGGGCATTTGAAGTGATGGTCACGACATACTGAACTTTCTTTCCATTAGGGTCGGTGAAGTAGATGTTCGGGTCGGTGCTTACATCATAGTTGCCCGGATCCGCAGGGAAAACGAGTTTCCATCCGTCATTCACATTGAGGATGAGCTTTGCTGCAGAGAAGTTCTCGGCAGTAGTGAATCTGAAGGAAATGGTGTTGTCAACGACAACGCCTTCAACTGTCTCTCCTTCAACTTCAAGGGAAATTGCATCGAAAGGTTTGTCAGAATAGACAGGACCTTCAGGAGTTTTTTCTGTACAGGAAGCGAGCATTCCAAGCGTAATCACGCAAAGAGCGCTCAGGAACAAATTTTTGAGTTTCATAAAAGTGTTGTTAATGTTGTGTCTGTAAAATTGCCCTACCATCCGGAATTGACCTGGAGATTGGAGTTTTTGTATCTTTCGTAATCGGAATAAGGGTAGAGATAGTACTTGTCATCCCATTTCCTTGTCTGAACAAGGTTCTTTGTGTAAGCCACTGTCCCGCTCGCCTCATCCTTCACGAGAGAAAGACCGTAGATTTGGGTATCCCCGCACTGGAGTTTCCATCTTCTTGTGTCCCAGAAACGATGATTCTCAAAGGCGAACTCGACGCGGTTTTCTTTCTGAACGGTCTTCAGGAAATCAGTCGTCGCACCCACCTGACCGACACCTGCCCTTGCACGGACGGCATTCAGGGCTTCCAGCGGAGACATAGTGTAGTTCACCTGTCCCAGACTTCCCTTGAAAGAGGCATCACCTGTCGCAAGGTAAAGTGCCTCGGCGTAAATCAGGTACATTTCCGCAAATCGGATGATGGGATAGATGTGAGGGTATGAAATCGAATTTCCAGTCACGAACGAGGTCTCCTCTATGAGGTTCTTGCGCAGGTAGTAGGAAGTCGGGGTCGCACCTTTCTTCGGAAGTGCGTTCTGTCCGCCCTCCCACATTTCCAGAGGTTTACCCTTGAACATCGAGCCGTTGACATAGAAAGTCTCTGCAAAACGCGGGTCTCTCTTTGACGGGTCGAGGGCGATGGCACGGTGGGCAGGATTGTCCCAGTCGAAAGGAGTACCGTCCAGCAGGTCGAATGCCTCGGCAAGGTTCTGCGACGGGCAAGATCCTGAATTTCCGCCCTCCACTCCCATTGGGAAATTGGAACTTTCAAGACCGTTGCTTGCAGAACGGATGATTCCGAATATGTAACCCTTTGCATTGAAGTTATTGATCTTCTGTTCTTTGACAAGGGAATACCAACCACTGTCAATGACCTCTTTGGCTGCCGCCGCAGCTTTTTCATAGCGGGTTTTGTCTCCGGTCGGATTGTGAAGCGGACTGGCATCGTAGAGAAGCACCCTCGCCTTGAAGGCCATTGCCGCTCCCCTTGTGATTCTGTTTGTCCTTCCGGTGACAAATTCCGCATAGCTCACCGGGAGTTTCGGTGTAATCTCATCCAGTTCTCCTACAATCCACTCTGTCACAGTGTGAAAATCCGAAGGAACCATTTCATTGACCTTTGCCGGGTCGGCGCTATGATCCATCAGGACGATGTCACCGTAACGTCGCATCAGTTCAAAATGGTACCAGGCACGCAGGAAACGGACTTCGTAGGGATAGTTTTTCAACTGCTGCATCCTGTCCTTGTAATCTTCCAGGTACTGCGTCTGAGGGAAATCGTCAGGTGCATTCTCAAGGAAATAGTTGGCCTGTGCTATGCCTGCATAGTAATGAGAGAAGCAGTCGTTGATTGTGTTGCGGGGACTCCAGGTCCCGTCATAATAGGTTTTGATTCCATTGCTTTCCCACGCATACACAGCATCGTCGGTGGCGCTGCTCTGGGTTGTCCACAGCCATTCGGTGTCAGCATCAAGATAGCTGTAAACGTGGGAGCAGACTTTCTTCACGTTTTCAAAACAACTGAACTGATAGTCGGTGGTCTGGTAGGTATTTTCCGTCTGTTCGAGAAAATCGCAGGAACCCAGGCCGGCAATCAGGGCTGCCGAAAGAGCCATATATTTCATTATATTGTTCATATGACGAGAATTAGAATGTAAATTTCAGTCCTAAGGAGAATGACCTCACGGAAGGATAACCAAGGGATATGGACTCAGGGTCGAAAATCTTGATTCTGTCAACAGAGAAGAGATTCAGTCCCCGGAAGAAAATGGAAATCTCACGGAATTTCGCCCTCATCAATGCCTCCGACTGGAATCCGTAGTAAACATAGACCGAGCGGAGCTTGAACCAGTCGGACTTTTCAACCCAGAAATCACTTCCTCCCTGGAAGTTGTTCCCGTTGCTCAGGGTGGTCAGACGCGGATAGCGGGCATTCTGGTTTTCCGGTGTCCAGCGGTTGTTGTAATAGTGCATCGAGATGTTCTTGTCATCATTGTAGAGCGGCCAGTAAATTGACCCGGTTGTGAGCTGGACATACTGGTTGATGCGTCCGTCGAAAGTGGCCTCGAAACCCAGACCCTTCCATTTGAATCCCAACTGGATACCGTAAACGGCTGAAGGAAGAGTGTGGTATTGATCCATATACTGCTTGTCATTCACGTCAATCACGCCATCCCCGCTGATGTCCTTGTAGCGGATGTCTCCCGGTTTCACTCCTTTTCCGTCGAGGGTGCTGTGAGGGTATTTCGGAAGCAGATTGCCCTTGTAATCGAAATCGGAAGTGCTGTAGAGGCCGTCGCTGGTATAGAGGGTCAAGGCCGTGATGGAGTGACCGGTCCGGTACATATAGGAGTAAGGATGGTATTCCTCACCCATTTCAAGAATCTTGTCCTTAGTGTAGGAAATGCAGCCTCCTATGTGCCAGGAGAAATCTCCGACCGTCTGGCTCCAGCTTGCGGAAAGTTCGCCTCCCCAGTTCAGGGTCTCTCCGTTGAAAATGTACGGCGAGCCGAGGCCGAGCAATGAGGAATATACTCCGGAGGATGACACCTTCAGATGTTTCCTGTGGTTGCGGAAGACATCAATGCCTACCTCAAGACCTCCGAAGGCCCGAAGATCGATTCCCACATTGGCCTTGAAGTCCGTTTCCGGGAGAGCCCCATAAGAAGGGTAGGAGCCCTGCATCATTCCGGATTCGGACGAGCCGACCATTGCAACAAATCCACTGCCACCGCCGTTGTTCGGAGTGTCCAGACCGTAACCCAGCCTTGCATCGTAACCGGTGATTCCATAGCTTGCGCGAAGCTTCAGAAGGTCGAGTCCGGAAGCATCCTTGAGGAAAGACTCGTTCGAGATGATCCAGGCTGCGGAAACGGCAGGATAGAAACGATATTTCTTTCCTTTCTCGAGAAAAGCACTGCCTGAGCAGGTCGCCACTACATCCACGAGATATCTGTGGTCGTAGTCATATCCTGCCCTGAGGATGAAATCATTGTAGGAAAACACATTGCACTTTCCCCTGTTCTTCCATCTGTCCATCGACCAGATGAAGGAAGCCTTCACGCCATTCTTGCCGAAGGTCCTGTCGTAGTCAGCCATTGCCGTTACGGAGAAATTGTTGTTGACATTGCTTCCGCCTGCAAGAGCAGATGAGAAGGACAGGTCGGTGTCATTGCCGTATTCGGACCAGTTGAGTTTCTGAACTTCTCCATTATCGTCCCGGCCGTAGGACATCATTGCATACTTGTAGGTCTTTGACCTGTTGTCATTGATCACCGCACTGTTGTCGAATGCGCCCTTGAGTGTCAGGGAGAGTCCCTGTGTCAGCATCGACAGGTCCTGGATGATCGAGATATCAGCAAGAAGGGTTCTCTGGAGAGAAACCGAATATCCACTCTGGGTGTAGGTCGAAAGAGGATTCGCAAAGAGTTCCGACCGTGCCCAGAGACCGTCCTCGGACTTGAGAGGGAAAGCGATTGCCGGAGTGGTGTAGATTCCCGAGACATAGGTTCCCGCGTAAGGCTGCTGTGTCTGAGAGAGACGACCCATCATATTGATCCTGATTCGTGTGGTCCTTGTCATTTCCGCTTCAAGGTTGGTCCTGAGTTTGAGACAGGAATTCTGGAACTGAGTGCTGTAGCCGTCATTCATCCTTGTGTTGTTGAACAGGCCGTCGTAGCCGTTGTAGTTGGCGAGCACATAGTAGCGGAAGCGTTTCTCCTTTCCCTCCAGGGAAACGTTCAGGTCGTGGACGAATGCCGTCTTCCTGAGAACTTCCTTCTGCCAGTCCACCGAAGGGAAGAGGGAACTGCCCTGTGCGATTCCCTTAAGGTCGGCAGCCGTGTATCTCGGCTGAAGGCCGTCATTGGCAAGTGCCTCATTAACTGCATTGGCATAGGTAAGGCCGTCCGCCATCTGAGGCATTGCAAACGGGGTCTGGACGCCGAAACTGTATTCGGCATTGATTCTCATTCCCGGAGTATGTCCCCTCTTGGTCGTGATGACAATCACTCCGTCCGCTCCCCTGTTTCCGTAGATTGCGATTGCGGCGGCATCCTTGAGAACCGTGATGTTCTCTACCTCTTCTGCTCCTATGAACGCCGGAGATCTCTCGACACCGTCAACTATGTACATCACATTGTTGCCCGAGAAGGAGCCCCTTCCCCTGACAAACATTGCCGGTCCGTTGTCCGGAAGATTTCCTCCGCTTGTCACATTCACTCCGGGAAGCATTCCGGCTATGCTTGCAAGTGCCTGTCTTCCACGGACAATCTGAAGGGCCTGTACCCCTATGCTGGAAGCGCTGACTGTTGAAAGGTCCGTGCTGACAGACTTGTCGTAACCCAGGAAAAGGACGGTGTCCCTGATCGGGTTTATTTCTCGTGCAAAGGAGAGTGAGGCTGACAGCAACAGGAGAGCCAGGGTAATGAATATCTGCTTTTTCATCATTTCAATATTTTCAAGTTACTACCATCCCGGGTTCTGGACCAGTCCATATCCCTTGTTGATCTCATCGGACGGGAACGCGCTCAGGAACCATTTCGGGCTGAATTTATCCTGCCAGATTCTGCCCTGGTCCATCTTTGACGGGTCTGAATAGGTGAGAACAAGGTTGCCCTCCTCGAAAGAACCACTCTTGCGGGTTATCTGGATTCCGTAGAGAATCTTGCGCATCAGGTCCTCCCTCTTCCAAAAAGCGATGTCGAACCAGCGGACTTCTTCGAAACAGAACTCCCTCGCCCTTTCATCTAAAATCTCCTCGCGAAGGTATTTGTCACCTTGGAGGCTGCATTCAGGATAGTCCGGAAGGGCTTGCCCCGAATGAAGCTTAGCGGCATTCGGAAGGGTCATTTCCGGAAGGCCCACCCTTGTGCGGGTCTTGTTTAGCCATGAAAGGGCTTCCTGGGAACGGCCAAGCTCGTTCAGAGCCTCAGCGTACATCAGATAGAGTTCAGGAAGACGGATATAGGCCGAATTGGTGGCCTTGTTGAGGAACTCGTCATTGTAATCCCAAAGGAACTTCCTGATAATAAAGCCCGTGGCACATTTCGGATTGGCTGAACTTCCGTGTTCCAGACCGTCAATCCAGGTCTCGGCACAACGTATCCTGTAACGGTCACCGGCTATCAGCACCGTCTCGTAAAGACGAGGGTCCTTCCCCGTGAAAGGATTGTTGTAAACCGTTCCGTCGTGACCGTGGTCGGAAAGCCATTTTCTGTAATCGGAAGGTGTGCCGTCGGCAGCGGTAAACATATCCACGAAATTCAGGGTCACGCAACCTCCGCCATATCCCCTTCCTGCCTGTCCCTGGTCGGTAAGTCCGAAATAAAACCTGTGATAGGTGTTGGAGTAGGTCGGTATGGCCCTACCGGTGTGGATGATGATTTCCGGGGATTCCCTATCAGCGTAGCAGGTGCTGAAAGCCTGACGGTAGCCCTCGGCGTCATTTGTCTGAGGCATCACCATCCTGTAGGCATCACCGTTTTCCGTGTTCTTCTTGAAGAAATCCTCACAGGCATCAGCCACGGCCTGCCAGTTCTCCTGCTTGTAGGAACCGAGCCAGGTCATCAGTCCGGGATCCTCCTTTACGGAAGCTTTGTTGGCTGCCGTCGGTTCCTGTGCCTGAAGGTAAGGAGTCGATGCATTGAACAGCGGACGGGCCGCAAGTTGAAGCACCCTTGCCTTCAGTGCGAGTGCTCCGGCAGCGGTCATTCTTCCGTTGTCCGCATCTGCGACAGTCCACGGAAGCTCTTTCGCTGCCTGCTCGCACATATTCACAATAAAATCCACACACTGTCTCACCGTCTTGCGGGAATAGTCCGCAGTCATTTCATTTTCCGGGGTGGCATAGTCATCCAGAATCGGCACTCCTCCGAAATGACGGAGCATCTCGTGCATCTGAAGGGCTATGATCATCCTTGCCTCACCTTTGCGAACTTTTTTCTCCTCATCAGTCATATCGGGGACCCTGTCCACATTGTTGATGAAAATCCACGCACGCCTGATTCCTGTCCAGGCGCCTTCCTGATCCGGAAGGAAGCCGAACTTGCCACTTCCTTCATTCTCCGCCTCGGCATTGTAGGTGCCTGCATAGTAGGTCTTGATAACACCTCCCCAGGTACAGTGGCTCTGCATCAGGTCAGTCATTGTATCAAGATTGTCCCAGCCAATCTTGTTCCCTCCGTTCTGAAACTCGTAATTTCCGTTGTTGGAATGGACTGTCAGACAGGTACGGAGCGAGGCGTATGCACCGATGAGTTCTCTCTCGGCATACAACTTCGACGAAAAGATCTGCTCAAGGGTCATATCCGCTCCAGGCGCCTTCTCGAGAAAGTCGTTGCCGAATTTGAGGTCGCTGCAGGAAGAAGCGGCAAAGAGCGCGGCAGCAACCATTATATTTGTAAATATCTTTTTCATCATCAGAACGTTATATTAATGCCGAAGTTGAAAATCCTGTTGTTTGGATAGGTGTAGGTCCCGTCTCCGGTGCTGCCTTCGGGGTCAATGTCATACTGCTCGAGTTCAGAGAACAGGGTCAGAAGGTTGTAACCGCTCAGGAAGACTTTGAAAGATGAGATTCCGGCTTTCCCGAGGGCCTTGTCCTTGAATGTGTAGGCGACCTCGGCCGTCTTGAGCCTCAGATAGGAACCGTCCATCAGCCAGAGGTCGGAATCTCTGGTGTACTGGGTCTTGTTCACGAATGTAAGTCTCGGGAAACGGGCATTGTCCATATTCTCCTCGGTCCACCTGCCGTCAGCCAGATAGGTCAGAAGGCTTCGGGAGTTCTGGGTTCCGAAAGGAGTGCGGTACTCGCCCGAAAGCACCCTCGATGCGTGCAGGGCCCCGGTCCACTGCATAGAAACCGACAATCCCTTCCAGCTGAGTCCCGCCACAAGACCGAAGACATAGTCAGGACGGGCGGAGTAACCGTAAAAGGTACAGTCGTTCCCGTCAATCTTCCCGTCATTGTTCAAATCCTTGAACAGAGGGTCACCCGGTTTGTTTGTTCCGGGCTGCTCCGGAAGAAGGTACCTGCCTTCGTCGTCTTTAAGCAGATTTCCGTCGGAGCCGAAATCGGACGGACGGTAGAACCTGTCGAACACAAGACCGTAGCTCTGTCCGGTAGGGCGTCCCGTCTGGGCCATATACCACTCGTTCGGAGTCACCTCATCCATAAAGATGATCTTGTTTTTGGAATATGACATATTCGCAGTTATCCAGTAGCCTACCTTGCGACTCGGGCGCGTGTCCCTCCATCCCAGAGAGAGTTCATATCCCCAGTTGTCCACGATTCCCAGGTTCATAAGAGGGAGCTTGTAGTCTGTCACCGACGGGGATGTCCTCCTTTTGGAGAGAATGTCCTTACGGTGTTCAAAGAAGAGATCACCGTTGAAAGACAGGCGGTTGTCAAACATTTTCAAATCGATTCCGTAATTCTGCTTGTAGGCCTTCTCCCAGGTCACGTCCTCATTGCCCTGGCGGCTCTCGACCGCATCCCGCAGCATCCCGATGGTCGGATTGATGCCGAACTGCCAACTGCCATAGGCTCCATCACCGACAGCACTGTGGTTGCCGTTCCAGCCTCCAAGGTAGAGGAAACGCTCTCCGGAATATTTGTCATTGCCGACAACTCCGTACGAAGCCCTGATTTTCAGGAAATCAATCACCTTGGCCTTGCTCATCCACTTCTCGGACGAAACCACCCATCCGGCCGAAACGGAAGGGAAGAAACCGTAACGCTTGCCGGGAAGGAAGTTCTCGGAACCGTTGTAGCCGGCATTGAGGTCAAGCAAATATTTCTGTTTGTAGGAATATGTGGCCCTCCAGACATATCCCACATATCCCGTCGGTATGTCGGAATATGAAGAAGGATAATATTTCTTGCTCTGGTTGTAGAGGAAGAGACCCGAGACAGCGTGGTCTCCGAAAGTGCGGTTGTAATTGATTGATCCCTCGAGATACCAGTCCCTGGCACGGCCGGAAGAAGTCTCGGAATAGGAAAGAGGCTCATTGAGGTTGCTGATGCCCTCGGTCCGGTAAACGATAGTATTGTCAAAACGAGGGTCGGAAATATCCATTCCGGGCTGTGTGACTGAGCCCTTGTAAATCGGAATCCAGGTACTGTCGGTACCCGTCGGAGAACGGAGGATTGTCACGCTGTGGGTAGTGTTGTAGGCTCCCTTGACCTGTGCGCTCAAGCCCTTTGTGACAAAATCGAGATTCTGCTCGATAGCCAGGTCGAGATTCAGGACATTCTGGTTAGTGGTGTAAAGACCCCAGTTGTAGTAATAGTCGTAAGGAGACTTGGTTTCTCCTATCGGGATGTAGGGATTGAAGCCGTTCTGGATGAGTTTCCCGTCCACGAAACCCGGACTCGAGAATGGCACGCACCACATCACGGTCCTCCAGAGGTCCTCGTTCTGCGGTTCCTTGCGACTGCCCAGACGGCCTCCGATGTTGAGTTTGAGCAAGGTCGTCTTCGTGAGGTTCACATCCACATTGGTCCTGTAGTTGAACCTGTCGTAGCGGAAGTTCGAATTGAAGGTCTCATAATTCTGCTTCAGGACACCGTCCTGGTGCAGATAGCCCAATGAAACAAAGTAGCGGAATCTTTTCCCGCCACCGGACAGGGTGACATTGTGCTGTGTCTGCCAGGAGAAATCCTTGAAGATTTCCTTCTGCCAGTTGACATTCGGGAACATTATCGGTTCGTCTCCCTGGCGGAACCTCTCGGTCACATAGTCGGAGAAGATGAGGTTCTTGTCGGAGACTCCGTCGGATTTCTGGGCTTCAGTGAAGAGGGTGGCGTAGGTGTAACTGTCAACACAGGTAAGTTTGCGCAGCGCCTGGGTCAGACCGAACTGGCTGGAAACCGAAATGCTCATCGCGTCCTCGGCACCGCGCCTTGTGGTCACGAGGATGACTCCATTGGCGCCACGAACTCCGAACACTGCCGTCGAAGAGGCATCTTTCAGAACTGTGATACTCTCGATTTCATTCGGGTCCATCTGGAAAAACGACCTCTCGACTCCGTCCACCAGAATGAGAGGGCTGGAAGCCGTGTTGGACAGCGAACCGGTTCCACGCACGAAAATCTGAGGGTCATCCGCACCAGGCTGTCCGGAAGTCTGGACGGTGGAAATTCCGGTGACGGCTCCGGCAAGAGCGCTTGCTGCACTTCCCGCTGGAGATTTCAGAAGTTCGCTCGTGCTGATTGAAGTGATGGCTCCTGTGATGGAGAGCTTACTCTGTTTTCCGTAGGCGATGACCTGAACTTCATCAAGAGTCTGTAAATCCGGCACGAGAGCAATTTTGCCCATCGATGCGGCAGCCTTTACTTCAAGGGTCTCGTAACCCATCAGGGAAATCTCAAGAACTGAACCGGCAGGTACCTTGAGGCTGAACCGGCCGTCTAAATCAGTGATGACGTGGTCTGATGAAGACTTGGCTTTCAGAAGCACGACCGCACCGATGAGAGGCTCCCCTGTAGAGGAATCCACGACCGTTCCGGTTGCCGTCACGGTCTGGGCGGCTGCATTGAAAGAGCCGAAGAAAATGACAAGCGCTGAAATAAGAATCAGCAGCAAGCCTTTGCAAAATCCGTTTGACATTAGCCTTGTTATTAACTTAGGTTTCGACAAATTTAAATCAGCAACAGGCTATGCAAGGTCGAAAATTGTTCACAAAAACTCCACTTGTCAGAGAACCTGCCCTCGAATGCTGTCCAGATAGGCTTTCGGCGTCATCCCATACTTCTTCTTGAAGCAGGCGGAGAAATATTTCGGGTCGTTGAATCCGACTGAAAAAGCAATGTCGGAAATCCTCACGTCATCCTTGTTTTCGGTCAATGCCTTGTAGGCGACGGTCATCCTGACATTGTTGATGAATGCTCCCGGCGACATCCCTGTAAGGACCTTGAGTTTCTCCGTCAGGACAGTCTTGGATGTTCCCATTGAAGAGACGAACTCCGGAAGGTCGAAATCACAGTCCTTGTAGTGGGCATTTACGCAGTCAATGGCTCTTCTCAGGAAAGTCTCATCCATTGAAGTGTACTCCATATTGTCCACATCCAGGACAATCTGCTTCCGGAAGTCAGCCCCCTTCCGTTCAATCTTCCTCAGACACTCGACAATCTGGGCATAGAGAAGTTTCATCGAGAACGGCTTGCAGACATACCCGTCGGTTCCAGCCTGCCAGCCTTCAATCTGGCTTTCCTCGGCACTTTTTGCGGTCAGAAGGATGACAGGGATGTGACAGTATTCAAACCTGGACTTGATTGTCCTGCACAGTTCCAGTCCGTCCATCTGAGGCATCATCACGTCGGATACGACGAGCGAGACATCCGAATGTTCCAGGATTTCCAGAGCTTCCTTCCCGTCCCCTGCCGTCAGCACATTGAAATGCTCCGCAAGCATACTCTTCACCAGATAGCAGAGTTCCTGATTGTCATCCACAAAAAGAATGGTGTAGTCATTCGACAGTCCCTCGGGACGCTCCAGAACCACTGTCGCAGTATTCAGGACAGGACAACTGTCCTGGGAGGTGTCCTTTCCGATTTCATCCTCCTCAAAGGCCTCCTCCGAGATCGGCAGCCGGACAGAGAAGACATTGCCTTGCTCCGGACTGCTTGACACAGTGATTTCACCTTTGTGAAGAGTGACAAGGTCCTTGACCAGAGACAATCCTATGCCTGTTCCGATGGTGTTGTGCTTTCTGTAGTCACCTTCGTAGAATCTCTTGAAAAGCCCCTTGATGGTCTTCTCGGACATAATATCCCCCGTGTTCACCACGTCAATCATCACCATCCCGTCGGCCAGGGATGAAACCTTCACGCTTATGTCCCCGCCCTTCGGAGTGTATTTCGCGGCATTTGAAAGCAGGTTGTACACTATTTTGTCAACCTTGTCCGTGTCATACCAGCCCTCGATCTGGTCCGGGGAACTCGTGAAGGAAAGGTTCTGGGCCTTGCCGGCAATCAGAGGGCTGAAAGCCTCCACACAAGAAGATATGAACTTCGTGAGATTTCCCCTGGAGACGGACAGTTTCAGATTCCCGCTCTCGACTTTTCTGAATTCGAGCATCTGCTGAAGGAGTCTGGTCAGCCTGGTTGTGTTGACAGACAGGACTTTGGGCAGGTCCGGATTCCATTTTCCGCCTGTCAGGCTCTCCACCGATGCATTGATGATGCTAAGAGGGGTCATCAGTTCGTGGGTGACATTGGTGTAGAACTGGAGTTTCAGGTGATTGAGTTCCTCAGCCTTCTGTTTCTCCATCCTGCTGAGCCTCACAAGTTCACGCGCCTTGATGCGGTCATAGGTGTATCTCCAGATTCCGTAGGCCAGAGCAGCAAAGACTAGCAGATATGCCATAATAGCCCAGGATGACAGGAGAGGATGGCGCAACACCTTGATTCTCAGGATGCGATCGTGGGTCTTGTCCCTTCCGAGGGTCTTCAGGCGGAAGACATAGTTCCCCGGCGGTACGTTTTCATAACTTGCAGTGTGTCTCCCCTCGGCATCAATCACCTCTTTCCGGTCATACCCTTCGAGGATGTAGGAATATATGTCCTGCTCTCCGGCGCCCTTGTTCAGAAGGGCGAAACTTATTGAAAACGAATGCACCGTGTGGTCTATCCTGACCAGGTCGGCATAGTTGATATCCTTTTCGCAGACTTTCCTGCGCTGTTTTGGGGACATCGACCTCAAAGAAGTCTCTCCGAGACGGAAGTCAGTCAGGCAGAGATTCTCCCTCACGGGGAAAGACGGGGTCTGGCTGCGCAGCGGGAAATAGACGATTCCCTTGGAAGAACCGGCGGCAACCGTCCCGTCAGGCAGATTCACAAGAGTGCTGGCATTGAATGACATCGAAGCATCGTGATCCGAGAGTGAAATATAGTCCACGTCTCCGATTCTGTCACCTTCGGAGTATGTGAAGGAGACAGCGGCATCGGAAGTGGTCACCCACAGTCGGAAAGTGATGTCTGAGGATATTCCTGTAATACCTTTATTATATAGGGCGGAGATATTGTTGATCTGACTGAACTCCCCTTTCTTCCTGTCGTAGAGATACAGCCCGTCAAAAGAGGACCCTGCCCAGACATTCGAGGCCGGATCCACGAAAAGACAGGAAACATTGTCAGACTCTCCAAGGGACCATCTGACCAGACTGCCGTCGGAAGGGGAAAGACGATACACTCCGTTGTAGTTGGTAGCAATCCAGACTGAGCCGTCACGAGCCGACTTGAGGTCGGTCACAATCACATCCGAAAGAGGGTCCAGGGCAGCATCCGGCAGATAATCCGCAATTGAAAAAACCTTGTTCCCTGGTGTCATCACGAAAACGCCTTTCCTTGTTCCGATCCAGAGGATCGATGCATTGTCTTCAGCGATTGCAGTCACTCCCAGATGAGAAAAATCGGGATATTCCTCAGAAATAACCCTCCGGGCACCGCTTCGGGAGGACGGGTCCAGAAGCCATAGCCCCTGGCTGTAAGTCCCGAAACAGATTTCCGAAGTACTGCGTCTGCGCGATATTACATCAACGGCCGAAGTGTAGGGGAAATCCCTGAAAGCCGGATATTTCTCGTAAGGGAGGAAACTGCCGTCAAAGGGGTCGTAAAGCACCATTCCGAAACCAGTGATTCCAAGCCAGAGACGACCGTCAGGCATAGGAAATATACTGCGTACCGAATTGGTCCTGAGAGACTTCCTGATGTTTTCAAGGGCATCGGTCCTGAAGTCAGCATCGGGATTTTCCACCTTGAAGACCCCTCCGCAGAACATACTCAGCCAGACATTCCCGTCGTCTGTCCTGAGGATGGAGCTTACCTCATTGTAAGGCAGGTCGTGACCGGGTTCTCCCGGAGCGTAGTTGACGAAAGAGAAAGGATCCGAAATGTCTTCGAGAATGCTCAGGCCGCTTCTTGAAGCCACCATCAGTCTCCCCTCGGAATCCTGTCCGATGTCGTAGATCACATCATCCAGAAGGGATCCGGCCTCCGGCGTGTTGGAATAGACGGTGCAGGATAGATTCCCGGGGGCGTGGGGAGCATCGATCCGGAGCAGTCCCTTTCCCCAAGTGCCGACCCAGAGGCGGCCTTTGAGGTCCTTGTAGGCCACATTCGACCAGTAAAGACGATCTTCTGAATATTTACGGAATGAGAATGTCTTCGTGTCATATCTGTAAAGCCCGTGCTCACAGCAGCACACCCAGAGATATCCCTCCGCATCCTCGCAGATTGAGGACACCCATTCAATGGGATTGCCATCCATCAGGATTGGGGTGAATTCACCTGTGGAAGCCTCGATGTGCCACAGTCCGGAACTTCCCCCTACCCATACATCCCTCCCGTTGGAGCAGCGAATGTCCGAGGCATTGAGCGTTCCCATCCGTGGGTCTGGTCCTGCGAAGGAAATCTGACCATTGTTCTTGTCCAGGGTGTAAACGCCTTTTTCCGATGCTATCCAGAGCTTGTTCCCCTCCGATTCGCAAACCACGTTTATGTGGCAGTCAAACTTCTCCCCATCCGATTCATTCATTCCAAACACCACCGTCGAAGACCCGTCATACCTGACAAGGCCGCTATAGGTCGGAATCCAGACATATCCTTCACTGTCACTAAACAGCACCCTTACCGCATTGGTAGGCAAGAGCTTGGATGGAATACTCCGGAAAGAAAGAACCTCGGAGGAGAAGGCATTGATGCAAGGCAGGACAGTCAGTGCCACAGTCAGCATGGCACGCAGGAGATTCATTGCAGATATCCGTTTCATAAGCAGAGGAAGCGTGTTTCTATAAAAATATTCCGGTTTTGGTCGGCTAAGGTAGAAAATTTTCCGAAATATCTCCTTTTGTTCCGTGAGCCAAATGGAAACACAGCATTATTCAGTATTTTTGTCAATCTGAATAATTCATCTCTTATGAAACATATAAAATTGATAACCGTCATCATTCTCTTCCTGTTCTCCCTACTTTCCAAGGGAGAGGACAGAATCGGAGTACTTCAAATCAACGTCTGGCAGGAAGGTACGTGCGTCCCGGGAGGATTTGACGCCCTTGTGGACAACATCATCGAAAGCGGGGCCGATGTGGTCTTTATGCAGGAAATAAGGAATTACGGAGGCCGGAGGTTCATTCCTCGACTGATAGAGGCTCTCGCCATGAGGGGCGTGACATTCTACGGAGAGGACACTACCTGTGACAGCGGAGTCATCAGCAGGTTCCCACTCGCGCAGGACGGGAGGAAATGGGAAGGCTGCGGGTCCGTTCAGAGAGTCAGAATCAATGCCGGAGGGCATCCGGTGGCACTATATGCCGCTCATCTGGACTATACGAACTATGCCTGCTACTATCCGAGGGGGTACGACGGGAACACCTGGAAGAAGATACCTGCTCCCGAAACCTCAGTGGAGAAGATTCTGGAAATGAACCGGGCTTCCGGGAGGGACGACACCATCAGGGATTTCATCAGGCTCAGCAGAGCCGACATCGACGAGGGCATCGACGTGATTCTGGCAGGGGATTTCAACGAGCCGTCGCATCTGGACTGGACCGCGCAGACAGCCTCCCTTTGGGACCACAATGGAGCAGTCATCCCTTGGGATTGCTCCACAATGCTTTACGAAGGCGGTTTTGAGGATTCCTTCCGGGTGGTGAATCCTGACCCTGTGTCCTCCCCGGGCTTCACCTTCCCGAGCGACAACTCCGACTGTAACCCTAAGAAACTGACCTGGGCCTCTGAAAGCGACGAGAGGGACAGAATCGATTTCATCTATTACTACGGGGAAGGGTCCCTCAAACCTGTGGACAGCAAGGTATTCGGACCTGCAGGTTCGATTGTCCGGGGAAAAAGGACCGTGGAGGAGAATCATTCTGACATCATCCCCGTGACAGGCAAGTGGCCGACGGACCACAAGGCAGTCCTCACCACATTCGAGTTCGCCCCGGTGGCACGAATCCTCACTCCCTCCATCCCGACCATAGTGGACCGGGAGCACAACATCATCTGCGAAATCTGTCTGGAGTCGTTTTCCGGGAAGGACGTACTGGAGAGTGTCGGGGTCACCGTCTCGGGAATTGACCCATCGGCCATCCGGAATGCCAGGCTGATGTACACGGGAACCAGTTCTGCAATATACTCCCGGACCACATCCTACATACTTAAGGACCAGTTCCGCAGAATCGGCGCAGGGCAGGACACCTGGAGACATCCTGCCTTTGCTGTTCAGACAGCATCCTGCAAGGTGGGGAAAGACGGGAGAATCGTCCTGAAACCGGGGAAAAGCCTTGTCAGGGACAGAAATTATTTTTACCTGAGTCTTGAGGTGGACTCGCGGAAAGTGGACCTGAGCGGGACTTTCGGGGTGGCAGTGGAGTCCGTGGAACTCAGATGCCCGGTGCAGGACGGGAGCGGCTCTTTACTTCGTCAGGCCAGAATCGTGTCCGAAGGTTCCCTTGAGGGTCACAGGTTCGGAATCGCACTGCGCAACCACAAGGATGACAATGTCTTCTCCTACAGAATCCCCGGACTGGTCACCACTCCTAAAGGGACATTGATTGCAGTGTACGACATCAGGCACACCTCCGGGAACGACCTTCAGGACAACATTGACGTCGGTGCCAGCCGGAGTTCCGACGGGGGACGGACCTGGGAGAAGATGCGAACAATCATCGATATGGGCGAATGGGGAGGACTTCCGCAGGGACAGAACGGTTGCGGAGATCCTTCAGTGCTTGTGGACAGCAACACAGGAACGATTTTCGTCTGCGCTCTGTGGACGCACGGACTTGGCAACAGGCACGCATTCTCATTTGCCTCAGAAGGCTACGAACCGATTTCGACAGGACAGATGGTTCTGGTGAAAAGCACCGACGACGGAAAGACCTGGAGCAAGCCTGTCAACATCACCCGTCAGGTAAAGCGCCCCGATTGGAGGCTAACCCTCCAGGGGCCGGGACGGGGAATCACGATGCAGGACGGGACTCTGGTTTTCCCGATGCAATGCCTTGACAGCAAAGGGATTCCAAGTTCAGGAATAATGTACAGCAAAGACGGGGGCGAAACCTGGCACTGCCACTCCAGAGCCTGTGATCGCACCACCGAGGCCCAGGTCGCCGAGATTGCTCCGGGAGTACTGATGCTGAACTGCAGAAACGACCGTCGTCAGGGCAGGGTCGTCTGCGTGACTGATGACCTGGGGAAAACCTGGAAGACCCACCCTTCATCAGGAAGCCTCGTGGAACCCGTCTGTATGGCGGGGCTGCTGAATATTCCGGCTTCCGAAAACATCTACGGAAGGGATATCCTCCTGTTCTCAAATCCGGTTTCCGCCCCTGGAAAAGGAAGGAACCACATCTGCATAAAGGCGAGCCTCGATGCCGGGATGACCTGGAATCCGCTTGACTGTCTGCTTCTGGACCAGGAGGAAGGCTGGGGATATTCCTGCCTCACCTCCATCGGGAATGACAAGGTGGGAATCCTCTATGAAGGCAGCACCTCGCATCTTGTCTTCCAGCAGGTCAGGCTGAGTGACATTGTGAAAAGCATTCCCGCTCCCTCAGGGCTGTCCGTCGGGGAAATCTACTCCGACGATATGATTTTCCAGAGGGACGTACCTCTTGAAATTTCAGGAAGGACTGCACCGGGTCTTGAAGTGAAGGTCACCCTGGGGCCATCGACAAGGAAATGCCGTTCGGCACAGGATGGAACATGGAAGGTCCGTATGCCGGCACTCAAGGCCGGGACAGGAATACCGTTCACCGTGACTGACGGACGGGACACCCTGAGTTTCAGCAATGTGGCAGCAGGTGAGGTCTGGCTCTGCTCCGGGCAGTCGAATATGGCTTTTGAGTTGAAGGGAGCCGACACCTTCAGCAAGGAAGGACTGGATGACCCGATGCTGAGGTTCTACGACATGAAAAGCCATCTGAAAACCTGGGGGCTGGTCTGGAGCGAAGAGGATGCGGGGAAGGTTGCACAGGGAAAGTATTACGACAGGACACGTTGGAACTGCTCGTCAGAGAAGACTGCCGGGGAATTTTCAGCAGTGGGATATTACTTCGGCAAAATGCTCAGGGATAGTCTGAATGTACCTGTGGGGCTGATCTGCAATGCCGTCGGCGGGACGACCACCGAGTCATTCATCAGCCGCAGTGCTCTGGAGAAGGTTCTTCCGGGATTCTGTGACGGATGGCTTGAGGATGAATCCGTGATGGAATGGGCAAGGGGAAGAGCCCGGGAGAATATGTCAGCCTTCAAAGGAGGATATATACAGCATCCTTTTATGCCGGCATATCTTTTTGAAAACGGCATCCGTCCACTGGAGAGATTTCCAATCAAAGGGGCAATCTGGTACCAGGGAGAGTCGAACGCAGAGAACATCCCGCAGCATGAAATTCTTTTCAGGACCCTTGTGGACTGCTGGAGGCAGACCTGGGATAATCCCGACCTGCCTTTCTACTTTGTCCAGCTTTCAAGCATAGAACGTCCGACCTGGCCGGAGTTCCGCAACAGCCAGAGGCTGCTCTCGCTGGAGATTCCACATTGCGGGATGGCAGTCTCCTCAGACCTCGGTCACCCCACTGACGTGCATCCGAGGGCGAAGAAACCTGTGGGAGAGCGACTTGCAAGGCTCGCACTGAGGAATGACTACGGGAAACAGGTCGAATGCCTCGCCCCAGCAGCCACCAAAGCCTACGTGAATGACAGCGGGAATGTCACCGTACTTTTCGACAGGCCCATTTCCGTCCCGGGCACAATGCCAGTGCGCGGATTCAGGATTTGCCTCGAAGACGGGAGCGAAATCCCTGCATCGGCGGAGATTTCAGGATCTGACGCTGTGATTCTCTCCCGGGATGCAGGCAGACCCGACGCCGCAGCCGACAGCAAAAACACAAAGGCAGGCAGCAGAACAGCCATCGTGAAGGTGAAATATGCCTGGGATCCCTGGACCGATGCGAACCTGACCGGGACCACAGGTCTCCCCGTCTCTACTTTCGACATTGAAATTGGTGAGTAATTAGGCAAACTCTCGTGCAAGTCACCTGCGGGTTTGAAGAACCTTCCGGAGAATCCTTGTGACAGCCTGCGCCTGGAGGATCATCCCGTGATCATTCGGATGAACCCCCTCAACCATGCAGTCATTGTCCCAACCGATTTCCTCACGGGTCAGATAGTAGAGATTTCCGAATTTCTTCCTCAACTTCCTGTACAGGGCTTCCTGTCTGTCATTCAAGCGACTGGCATAGAGCCTGTCATGGTTCGTGAAATCATTGGCATAGCCGCTGTGCTCCACCAGTACAATCGGGCAGGAATGATCTGCACGAAGAAGGGCAATGCCTTCCTCAAGACGGGTCTCAAAATCATCCTCGACATTTATGTTCGGCAGGCAGTCTATGACATAGGCGGCAGCATCTATTTGATTGAGAAGTCCGAACACTTCTTTCTCCATCCTGCCGTTTCCCGAAAAACCGAGATTCACGACAGGGCAGCCCAAGCGTCTTTCCACAATGCTTGTCCAGGCCATCCCCGGACGGCTTGCGCAGGCCCCCTGGGCTATGCTCGTGCCATAGACCACTACGGGCAATTCCTCCCCGACTGGAAGGAATTCAAAGACACAGTCCTCATCCACAGTCAGTTCAAGACTACTGACGGAATTATACAAAGGGAGATAGAGACGGTAGGTGTAAATGTCCGTCTGATGTTCATAATCAAGTCTTTCGTAATTGTAGATAACCTCCGTGCCGCTACCCTGGGTGAAAGAAGGGCGGAATTTCGGAGCGCACCAGTGTTCCGTTCCCCGAGTGTCACAGGCAAACAAATCCACCCCGGACACCCCTGTGGCAGGCATATGGAACATCTGCATCCGGTCTTCCAGGACGCACTTCACCACGAGCCTTCCCGTGTTGCTTCTGAAAACCAGACTCAATCCCGAAGAATTGCGACTCAGATTCCAAAGCGCCTCACGCACCTGACTCCGGGCCTGTTCCGGCAGTCGGACATATCCACGCCTCAACTCAGTCCACCCCGTTCCGTGAACCTGAGCCCCCTCTTTCAGAGGGTCGATCCTTCTTCCCTGTCCGTAAAGGACAGCAGGCGCGATGAGAAGCAGCGCCGTCACAAAAATCAGAATATTCCGTTTCATCATAATATATATTTACAATATGCAAATATACTTCTTTATTCCAGATGGGCATTCCATGATACGTGCTTCCGTGTGCTCAATTTCTGAACAAGTTGGCATGTCGATATTTGGTTAAGCAGCGGTGTGTCAGTGTGTTACGAAAGGGAATCCGTGCCAAGTCCCATGAAAAAACATGGGACTTGGCACGACCATTAATCATAATAATTAGCTATAACTGGTTGATAATCAGCAAGTAATACGAAAAATATGAGTATTGGTCTCATGCCAACTTGTTCAGTGCAGGGCAACGGAAGCACGGCACGACGACCCTCACGGAACGCAGGCGTCGGGACACAATCGGAACACAATCGGGACGCGGCCACGCCTCGGAATTAGAGACATTGATTACCAATTAGTTAGAAAAAGCAGTGTGGAAACGCAGCCAAAAAATGTCGGCGTTTCCACACTGTCGTTAAAAATACGTCTGATTATCAACTGGTTACCATATTAGTCCGTGGCCGCGTCCCGCCTGCGGCCTTGGGGTAACTCTGGAGGCGCTTACCCAGTAGCGGACTCTCCACTCACTGAGAGCGCCATCAGCAGCGGCACAAACAATACCTAATTCGCCATCGTTGGTTCATCCTGTGGAGCATAGGCGTGCCTGTAACCTTGGATTATATTCCATTCTCCGCTGCAACTGCGATTTGGGGACAGACTATTGATATATTAGAATTATTCCCAGGTTACTGCATGTCGTCTGTGGTTGGATTTAGGATAGCTATTTGTGCTACGAGAGCAACCGCTATAATGCATCCAAGCACTGCGAAAGCGAGACCAAGATTTCCGCCTTCTGCCCATTTTCCGAGGATCTGTGTGCAAACGGCACCCATCATCACGCCTGTCATATTCATTATTCCGTATGCTGTCGCCCTGAGTTTGGACGGAACGAATTGGCAGAGTATAGGCATATTGTTGGTGTCAAACATGCCATAACCTATTCCGAAAAACAATCCCGCGGCGACTGCGGCGAACATACCCTTTCCAAGGCCAAGTAAAATCAGGGGAGGAATCATCATAGCCAAACCTATGGCGCTTGTGTAAACTCTACCTTTCACATTGCGCTTAACCCATTTGTCGGAAAGAGGTCCACCTGCGAGGATTCCGAGGAATGAAGAAAGTGCAATGGTGATTGTGGAAATCGGGCCGGCTTGGGACATCGGAGTATTTAAGCTATCGGCGAAAAGGGTTGGTAGCCAGTTCTTTGTAGCCCATCCTGGAAGAGATGTAGATGCAAAAAAGAAAAGGATTACCCAGAATGCCATGTTACTGAAAATCATGCCGAAACCTTTGAGAACCGGAATTTTCTGTTCTGGAGTGGCTGAAATATTTTCCTGCGCAACATCTCTCTTCTCATAGAGCAGGACCATCAGAAGTACCGCATAGGCTATGCCAATGATGCCGAACCAATGAAATGTCTGCTGCCAAGAGAAGGCTGCCGCCAGTGTGGCTCCAAATCCGCCAACGGCCTGTCCGAGGTACAATCCCGTCATGTGAATGCCGATCGCGAAACTTCTGGACTTACCTGTATGATAATCGGCTATCAGAGACAATGCTGCTGGAATGTACAATGCTTCACTGACACCCATCAGTGCCCTGAGCCAGAATATCTCATTGTAATTCGTGCAGAAACTCATAAGTGTTGTAACTGCTGACCAAACTCCTAACGATGCTATAATCAGCCATTTTCTGCTTACGCGGTCGGCTATTGCTCCTGCAAACGGGCTGACAAGGCCGTATATCCAGAGGAAAATTGCCATCAACCGCCCGAAATTAACTGCCGACTCCAGTTCTGAAATATCAATCTGCATGGCATCCCTCATCGTTGAAAGCATCTGTCTGTCCATATAGTTCAACAGTGCTACAATCCAGAGCAGTCCTACGACTATCCACGGATAGGCCTTGCAGGATATAAGTTTCTCTTTCATGATTATTTAATGTTGATTATCCAGGATTCAGGCGTCCTTACGCCAGGTTTAATTTCGCCTCCTATAATATAGAGCTTGTTGCCTATTGCAATCATACCTGCTCCAGCCAATGCTGTTTTGCCGCACTCCCCGAGGCTTTTCCATGATTCTGCAGACGGGTCGAATTCCCAGATATGTCTATTGAACCGATAATTGGCAGGTGGCATTGTCATATATGCTTTCTTTTCATCTCCTATAGCTCTGATACCCTTGCTGAACACCTCCTTGTTCACGCCTCCTGTCACATATGCTCTATTGTTGACGACGGAAATCGCTGAACCTGTAAATGTCCCGTTTTCGGGAACGGATGCGACGTCCTTCCACTCGCCGCTTTCCATATCCAGCATGTATCCTTTACTGATCACATCTCCGGTCGCAGGATTGCATCCTCCCCATACATACAATGACTTGCCATTTACGAAAACAACGGGCTGTACCATCGGTTCAGGAAGTCTGCTTATTTCTTTCCAAATGACGTTCTTGCCGTCAAAGGTTCCATTAAAAACTGACGAAGATGGAATACCATTTGCTACGCCTCCGGCAATGTAAAGACTGTTGCCGATATTTGTAAAGCCCGCTTGATCTATCTTCACAGGGAGAGCATTGAGATTCTCTACTGATGCTTTTCCGTTATTTATGCTGATTGAATAAACACTGTCAACGGTCCCTTCAAGATTGCTTCCGCCAGCGAATATAACCCTGTCCTCCAGAGAGAATGTGCAACCATAAGCCAATGCTGTCGGGAGTTCTCCAATGGCATTCCATTCTCCATTTTGCGAAATTGAAAATATGTCCTTGTAGAATTTTTTCAATCCTCCTTCTACAACCGGTTTTTCCGGAAAATTTGCTCCGCCTGCGGTGATTACATGTCCGTCAAGACTACCGCAGAAAGGTGCGGAGATTCCCTTTAAATATCCTTCAGATGCTTCTGTCGGTTTGCCAAGAGTTTCGGCATTGATAGTATCGTTCATTTCTTTAATTATTTCTTTTAACTTGATTGCCTGGAACACGAGCTGTGAAGTGCTGCCCTCGTAGAGGATGCCTACAGTCTCATTGTCGATCATGCTCATGCATGAATAACCCCAGAGCTCCTCCTCGTCCAGCAGCAGGGAATTCGCATCAAGCCATGTGTTGCCGCCGTCAAGGCTGGCCTTTATGGTCATGTGGTGCCTGCCCTTCGTGGTCGCCGGATTCGAAAAAAGCAGGATATCCCTTCCGAAAACATTGTCACCGGCCGGCACGTTTATCAAGCTGGCCATGCACACCGGCTCGACAAGCTGGCCGCTCGACGGATGCTCGGTCCACGTTTTGCCGAGGTCGGTCGTGGTGCAGACCCTTCTGCCGGTTTTCCGGTTATCCCTCATGTTCAGCATCAGCACGCCCGGACTCACCTCTGCCACCTGCGCCTCGGTCGTATTGGTATATGCGTGGTTGTGCATATGCCAGGTCTTGCCATGGTCCTTGCTGTAAATGATGCCAGCATTCGGAATCCTGTCTGTCCCGATGTATTGTATAGGGAATACCAATGTCCCGTCATGCATGGTGATGCCGCGTCCAGGGCCCTGCAGCGTCAGATACCATTCCGGCCGCTTGATTTGCGACGTGATATTCACCGGCTCGGACCAAGTCTTGCCGTCATCCTTGCTGCTGCAGATCATCAGCTGCGCCGTCTCCTCCGGCGTCATGCCCTGTTTCACGCCGGACCAGGCCCTCCGGCCGCCGATTCCGTGCGTCCAAACCGCAATGACGAAAATTTCGCCGGTCTCCTCGTCCACCAGCACCGCCGGATCCCCGATGCCGTTCTGCGCCTGCGGAAGACCGCCCCATTCGCCCAAGTCCATGACCACGCGCATCTTCTCCCAAGTACGGCCGGAGTCAATGCTTCGGCTTACGCCAATGTCAATGTTGCATTGCAAATCTTGGCTTGAGTCGTATCTGACGTCATAAACGGCTATCAATGTTCCTTTTTTCGTGGTGACAAGCCCCGGAATCCTATAAGAGTCGCTTCCGTCGTCGCCGGCCTGTCTCACCGAAGTCCCCAGGTGCCTGACGGCGTTTCCGTCCTTTTCAATATCCACCTGCTTTCCGTCCACCGAAATTGCCTGGACATCAGCCTTGAACGGCATTGACAAATCCACTTTCTCCGCGGCGATCTCCATGCTGACATACATGTAGTTAGGCCCATCGACGAGTGCCTTCCCGCACGGCAGATATGCCTTCCCGTCCTTTATCCGCGTCGTGCTTATCTCAATGGCGAAATCCGGATGGCACCACAATTTCTGTCCGCCTCCATACATCTTCCCCCGGTCGCTTATGACGAAAGATGTTGTGCGTGAAGGAATTACGGAAGTGGTGCCCGTATACATCAGTTTCACGTTCCTGACAGCCTTCCGGTCAATCCCGTCCAACGCCACTTCCACATAATCCAATGTGCTTCCGCGTTTTCCGTCAATGCAGATTTCGCTCACGATGTTATGTGACCTCCCGGTAAGCACCGGAAAAGCCGGATAAAAAACATTGGTCTGCTGCGCAGCGGCGACACAAAAAGTCGCCACCGTCAGCAGAATTGCAAGTATGGTTCTTGGTATTGATTTCATGGATATTTATAGATAACCCTTATTCTGTTTAACCTTGTTGTCCTTTGAAAGAACGCCGGCATCTATCGGCCATACGAGTTTCAATTCATTGCCATCCACGAGATCGAGTGCATATTTGCCGTCCAGCATTCTTCTCACATCATACCAGCGCTTCCCTTCACCTACAAATTCGAAAGTCCGTTCTTTGAGGATAACCTCTTCCGCCTCCTCCTTGTTGGTGTAAGAATAAGGCCCTACACCTGCCCTGGAACGTACTTTATTAATCCATTTGACTGTCTCTGCCTTGTCTCCGAGTTCATTATAAATTTCAGCAAGAAGGAGAGCAATATCCATATACCTATATAATGGGATGTCGTTGGTAAACTGAATCTTTCCATTGCTCAAGTCTCCCAGGAACTTTTTGAGTGATCTTCCGGCAGGGTAGAGATTGTCGTCATTATCCTTCAGGTAGAATTGGAGAAAAGTCGCATTCCTTCTCGAATCGGACGCATCAAAGGACTTCCAGAAATCGAGAGAATACTCATATCTCAATGCTCCAGCGCCAATATTGAGCACGTTTCCTAACTTTTTGCCCGTTTCATCGAAGTATTTCGTGAAAGTACTGACATTGTAGGTAAAATTGCTGAAATGGTTTGTTTCCTCTCCCAGAAGATATCTGGCCGCCAAAATTGTTTCCTTATTGGCATCCTTGTTCTTTACTGAAAATGCATCTGTGAAATTCTTGTTAGGAGCATAGTTGGGCTCTGCGTCGAGCAGCGCGTCCCTTGCATCTTCCAAATCCTTCTGAACAGTAGCGGTATATACGGAAGAACTCTCGATAGGCTTTACTTTTGCACCCCAGAGATATACTTCTGCTTTCAAGCACTGGGAAGCCCCCTTGTTCCAGTAGCAGTTCATGCTCTTGTAATTGGTATAGCCCAGTTCTGAATACATCTCACAAGACTTGTCTACATCATTTCTGATAAATTCCCATGTTTCCTGTTCGCTTGCACGTGGCTTGTCGAGTTTATCAAGGTTATCGGTAATGAGGACGTCCGGTTTGTCACAAAGCGGCACGCCGCCGAAAGTCCTGAGCAGATGAAAGTAATACCATGCTCTCAAACCATATAACTGACCAAGCCATGTCTTACGTGTCTTATCGTCAAGGAAGTCGCAATTGTTTGATATTTTGTCAATTGCGTGATTGATTTGATAGATGTCCGTATAGAAATTTGCCCAATTGGATATTCCCGGATTGGCTGCCGAAAGTGTGTTGCCTACAATTTCGATGTCATATGCACCTTCTCCTATTGATGTGATTGCATTGGCATTCAAGGTGCCGCCTCTCAATTCGCCCATAGTCATCGTGGCGCTCATTCTTGAACGCATGCGATAATGAAGACCGATGATGAATCTTACGCATTGCTCCTTGGTCTTCCAATAGTTGTTGAGGCCATAATGATCGATTGGTCCAAGTTCAAGCGAGTTGCAGGAACTCAAGATGGCGCAAATCGCAATTAAAAATAAATGCCTTATCTTCATGTCTGAATTCTTTAAAATGTTGCTTTGAGTCCGAACAATATTGTGCGAGGAATTCCATAACCTCCGTTACCGTTGGCCCCATATTCCGGACTATATAGTTTCGAAGCTGTGATATAGAACAAATTCTGACCTGTCACGGATACTGATATGTTCTTCATTTTTACAGTGTTGCACCATTTCTGCGGAAGTGAGTAACTGAGCATGATATTTCTTGCGCATAGGTAGCTGCAATTATCATAGAATATATCACTCATACGATAATTGTTGCGGTATTTGCTGTCAGCATACATCAGAATCGGATACTTCGCCTCCGGCCGTTGTTCGGACCAAGTGTCCTTACTTTCCTTGATTGTGTTAAATGTTCCTTGCGACAATCCCATGTACCATTTTCTGCGGGAATCGGCAGCTACGTAACCGGCAGCATAGTCAAACTTCGCATAAAGGCTCAATCCTTTCCATGAAGCGGAGAAATTGATGCCACCAATCCATCTGGGAATTGTGTTGCCCATTTTTACAAGATCATACTTGTCAATAGTCTGATCGCCGTTTACATCATAGAAGATCGCGTCTCCAGGTTGAAGGAGCTGACCCTTGGACTGTTCTTCTGCTGTAAGTGTATCCCAAATTGCCGGGCCATAGATTGTTCCGGCTGAAGGAGTTGTATCCTTGTACCAACCGTATTTTACGAGGTCTTCATTGCTCCGTACGATATCCATCATCTTGAACGCATAGGCCACTCCATATTCCTGTCCTTCTTGGTATCCTCCTACCCAAGTCAAATTGCCTGTTTTAGGATCATAGACCTGTGTTCCAGACTGACGATTGTTTTCGTTGCCGTTGAATGGGAGCGAAATGATCTTTGAACGCATGTATGTGGCATTAGCGCCGAGCCGGATATTCCAATCTTTACTGCGGTATAGTGTTGCGTCAGCTTCAAGCTCAAGACCTCTGTTTCGAACACTACCGTTGTTGGTGTACTGACTTCCGACACCGCTCGATGAAGGGAAAGGTACACTTGCGAGCAAATCGGAAGTCAGCTTATTGTAAACACCCACGGATATTGTCAATCTGTTCCAAAATGCGGCTTCCACAGCGATATCGGTTGACGTAGTCTTTTCCCATCGCAAGTCCGGATATGCGAGTTTGTTGATAAGGATGCCATATTCGTCGCCATAGTTTTTAGTCTTTCCGTATGAACCCTGCAAATCATATGCTCCTGCTTGTATATTTACGTTACCGTTTTGTCCATAGCCGGCCCTCAACTTGAGGGAAGAAAGCCAATCGGATGAAGATTTCATGAAATTCTCCTTGTGGATATTCCATGCAGCGCTGATACCTGGGAAAAAGCCCCATTTATTGTTGACCAATTTGGAGTAGCCGTCGTAACGCGCGGAGAATGAGAATAGATATTTTCCCTTGTAGTCATACATTGCATTGCCGAAGAAGGACATACTACGTTCCTTAGTATGGGAGGAATTCATCGAAATCTTGGTAATGTTCTTATCCTGAGTCTTGTCGAAGTAGCCGATGCTTATGAAATCGTCAGAATCGGCGCCCTGCCCGGACTCTGACATCCCGAATGTAACCTTGTCCCAAAACTCGAATCCCGCGATCACATTGAGATTGTGGTCATTCCATGAATTATCATATCCGATGATGGCATTGTATGTCTGATCCAATCGGCGAGAATAACTGAGAGATGTAACCCTGTCGCTATTCCACATGCCGGGCTTTGTGATATATTTCTTGTTGAATTTCTCGTTTTCCGTCATATTCAGATACCACATGCCGTTTACCTTTAGGGTGATATGCTTAGCAATGGTCGCATTTATGCCTTCGGTGATTGTAAGCCGGTAATTGTTATGCCTGCGATAGAAAGAATCCTTGCATGCGTCCCAGTTGCCGTTTTCCCAGTTGGTGGTGCAGCAGATCGGCTCTCCGTCGAGGTTATAATGTCTCATTGTCGGAGGTGCGGAATACATGATGCCAAAGAAGTTGGCCTCTCCACCGCCGATGTAGTCAGATACCTTATGGTCGTCTGATTTGCTGAAATTCAATGCGGTGCGGCTTTCCAGCCATGGGGTGATCTTGTATGAGGCATTGCCGTTGAAAGAAATTCTCTCGTAGTCGGAGACTACTGGGAAACCGGTCTCTTTGTAGTAACCCAGACCCGCATAATATTTGCCATGGCTGTTTCCGCCAGAGGCTGAAATATTGTAGTCCTGCGTGGACGCAACGTCTCTAACGGATGCATCTTTAGCGCTGAACTCATTGTAAATGATAGTCTTGCCTGTTATCGGATCGGTCATGCTCTTATAACCCTCGTCAAGAAGAAAACGATTCTCGTCTGTCAGGAACATTGTACTCCAAACGCCTTCTGCCGTTTTGTTGCCATCAGCCTCGTAGACGTTGCCGGTGCCATAAGGCCCTGGCGCGGATAAAGATGCTGTATTACCAGACCTGTAAGCAGCCATTCGGAGGTAATAGAGGTAGTCGTCTCCTTTGAGGAAATCATTGGTATTCCTCAAGTAATTCAATCCATAATTTGCATTGAAAGTTATCTCTGCCTTTCCCTCACGCCCCTGCTTAGTCGTGACCATAACCACGCCGGCATTTGCTTTAGCTCCGTAAAGAGCGGTCGCCGCAGCATCTTTCAGAATTTCTATTGATTCTATGTCATGGCTGTTGATGTCTGACATGTCCGGTTTCTGGACGCCATCAATGATGTATAGCGGGTTTCCGGTCCCGTTCAATGCTGCGCCTCCTCGGATGACGATTGCCGGTGATGTGCCAGGCTGTCCGGTAGTTGATGCGATTCTTACACCAGTCACTGTGCCTGAAAGTGCTTTCAATGCATTACCATGTGATCCGACGCCGATATCGTCACTGGTCACTTTAGATATGGCGGCGGTCAGTTTGTCTTTGGTGACGGTTTGTCCGTATCCGGTAACCACTACGGCAGAAAGGCTCAATGCATCGTCTTTCAGCACAACATTGATAGTTTGAAGTCCTTTGACGGCCTTCGATTCTGTCATATAACTCAAGGAACTGAACTCCACCACAGAGTTCTCATCCTTGATTCTAAGTGAATATTCTCCGTTGATGTCGGTAATAGTGCCATTGTTTGTCCCTTTCTCCATGACAGTGGCCCCTATTATGGCTTCTCCAAATGAGTCGGAAACCTTACCTTTGATTGTTTTTCCGCTCTGGGCGTATGCCAGCACGCTAAGTATCAAGAGTGCTATTATAAGTGTTGCTCTTTTCATTTGGCAAGATTTTAAAACCAATAATTGTAGTCAGTAATTTCTGCCGGCAGAACCATGAAATCCAACCTCATCCAGCCCGGCTCCCTGTTGGCAGCCTTTATGAATCCCTTCTCCGGTCCGGCTTCGAAAATGACAGCAAGCTTGCCGTCTCCGAGCAATGTCATGTCCGAGTATCCGGATGCCATCTCGAAAAGAACCTGTTTGCGCGTCCATGCAGCTCCGCCCACGGCGCTTCTGAATAATTTCAGACCATATCTGTTATCGTGACCTGATATGGCAGGACCGCTTTCAGGGCCGCAATAGAACAACATGTCATTACCGACACCTAATACACTTGCTTCGCATCCTCCCTCTACAATCGGCAATGTGTTATCTGCGTTGGGTGTAGTCCAGCTGTAACCGCCATCAGTAGAGGTAGCAAAAGTTCTGTTGGAACCGCTGCGTAGATTCATATACAAGTGACCTTTCCCGATTTCGGCAATCTGTGACTCTGCCGCTGATGTGGCAACTCCATATTTCCAAGTATTTCCATGGTCGTCAGAATATATTGCATATCCTGCGCTTTTGCTGCCATTGGACTGGCGGGTTATTACTACAAGTCTCCCCTTATGGTCTCCCTCGGAAATCATAATGCCATGTCCCGGGCCAAATCCGCTGCTGAACATGTCAGGGGCAATGAGTTCGTCTGTCATATCAGTTGGAGTGGACCAACTGATACCATTATCTGTCGATACGGACATAAATGCCCTGTTGTTCTTCGGATCCGCATTAAGTTTATTCCATCTCGTAAAGAAAATGAAAATCTTGCCATTTTCCGTGTCGACCACGGGCGTCGGATCCATGAACGCATATTCCCCGCTGTTCAATGTCCCTGTAATATTGATGGCGGCGGACCAGGATTCCCCTCCGTTGGTACTTCTCTTGCAGACTACATCGGTGTAGCTCTTGTCCCTCCAGCTATTATGCCTGTCTTCTGCGAAGACGATAATAGAATTATCCTTGGCGGTAACGACAGAAGGAATACGGAATACTTCATTGCCTGCACCTGCTGTAAATACGGTATATTGTTTCACGGTTGCGGTGCCTATGGTTCCACTTGTCCCTTCCGGTCCCTTGTCGGGCATGAGAGGGGAAGTGACCTCCGGTCTTTGGATTTCTTTCTCGCACGAAGATGACCCGCAGAGAAAGAGAAGTGCCATTGGAAGAATCAAATATTTTGACAATGTTTTCATATTGTTAGTCCTTCAAGATTGTTTCGTATTCAATGATTGCTTTTTGCATCATTCTAGGCACATGGAACGGTCCCTTGAACATATTTCCTTTAGCCGGTTGTGCTACCGTGCCGTCCCTGTGAAGATAGCCATACCATTCGCCGTACTCCCGATCCGGGAATTTCTCGAATGTCCAGTCAAAAGCGAGCTTGTGCATTTCAAGATATTTCTCGTCGTGCGTTGCGTTGAAAGCGTAAAGTGATGCCAGGATAGTTTCACATTGAGGCCACCAGAATTTCATGTCTTGTGAATAATCCTGTGGCGAAAATCCTTTGCAATCCTTGAAATTGATCATACCGCCGAATTCATTGTCCCAGCCCCATTCCCAGGCCCAGTCAATGATTTGAGTTCCCATTTTGACCAATTCCGGGTCATTGCCTCTATGTCTGGCAACATCCAGTAAAAACCAGCCCGTTTCCATACAGTGTCCAGGGTTTATTGTCCTGCCGATGCAGGTGTCGATAAATTCGCCGTTTGGCCCCACCGTCTCCAGAATGGTGTGAAATTCCGGGTGCATAAAATAATTCCTGATGTCAGAAATGGCGCTGTCTATCTGGTTGTCCAGCACGGGGTCATTGCTGACCTGCTTGATGATTAGTGCGACATTGACTAAAATCATTGTTATGGAATGTCCTTTGGCCTCGAAATAGTATTTCGCAGGCAAGAATCCTGGTGTGGAAATCATTGTCAGTATACGCTTGAACAATTCCAACGCTTTGTCCGCGTAGCTTTTGTCTCCTGACGCGAGTGAGTATTCCGCCATCGCGATAGCTGCGAAGCACTCTGAAAAAACGTATCTTCTTTTCTGGACCGGTTTGCCTTCCACCGTTACTGCGAAGAACATGTGCCCGTCAGTATCGAAGCACTTTTTTTCGATGAATTCCAATGTCGATTTGGCGGCATCGAGCCATTCTTTTTTCTTGCAGATATTGTTATAAAGGTAGCTGCATATGAAGCCGAATCTTCCTTGGAACCACACTGATTTTGTGGAGTCCATAAGCGTGCCGTCTCTGTCGACATTTGTGTATACTCCACCGTTTACGCGATCTACGCCATATTTCATCCAGAATGGCATGATGTTTTCCACGAGATCATGGCGACAGATTTCGTTACATCCATGTATATAATTTATATCAATCATTTCTAACCTATTTAATTCTTTCACATCTGACATTGTGACCATAAGAGGCATATCCTGTATCCATTGGTCGGTAGTTGGCATAATCAAAGGCTACCCTGTACGCCTTGTTGGCGCCGGCTGAACCTTTGGCTGACCACAGATTGCCATATCCTCCTGTCCTGCTGTAGCCTCCGGCTTCGTAAGCGATCATGCCTGATGCCGGCAATGTTGCATTTGTGCCGTTTCTCAATGTTATCTGGAGGTCTTCGCCGCTCTTGTTGAAAGTGGTGGCGTTCTTTACGTCATGTTCGAGATCTGCCCATTTGCCGGCCTTTATAGAAGAAGTAACTCCTGACATTGCGTAAGCGTTCATGACTCTATATCCTGGAGGGCATGGGTCGTAAATTGTCTTCTGACCGATGTTGTTGGTGTTGTCTGCATAGGCTGGACATCCCCATAAATCATATTCGGTCTCTGCCATCCAGAAAGTATTGACATTTTTGCCGATAACAAATGTCATCGGATATTTGGCGATGTCTTCTTTGTTTATCTTTTTGCTGATATAAGTCCATTCGGCAGCATTTGAAAACTCGGTGACAGTGCGTGCGGTACTTATATTCTTTCCGTCGGCATCGAAAGTATCCATAATCTTCGTGGAAGACATGGAGGAATTATCCGGCGCGAAGAATGGATCCTTGCGGCCCCACTGATAATTCAATCCTTTGGAAAGGTTGTTTCCGCTGGTTTTCCAGTCAGAGTTGGAGAGTGCGCCGAGATTGCGGTCCATCAACTGCGGATCCTGGTAAGAAGAGTAAGAATCAAGGCTGCTGTGGACTTTCCAAGTCTGCAACTGAGCGTCAAGATTTGCGTCTGTAATCCATAAGTGCCAGCTCCACAGAATTGAACCTGAACAGTCTTCTCCGCTATAAATGGCGATGACGGCATTACCTGGAATGAAATTCCCGCTTTCGTCTCCGTTCAATGTAAAATAAACGCAGTCGTTGTTCAATTTGACGTTCGATATGAGCGAGCTTGAGGTCTGCCATAGTAATTTGGCTGATTTTGGAGAGAGCGGTGAAGGAATGATACCCGGAGCTGCTGCTACTGATTCGTCAGCCGGCAAGGTCTTTCCGTTACCCATGACGGTGGCAGGGAATCTGTATGTTTTGTTTGCCTCCGGCACGATATAGCAGTTCGCTGTTTCTTGTACACCGTCATTGTCCGGATCTGCAAGATTAATCGAGTCGTCACCTACTGTGGTCTGGCGGAATTTGTCTAAATCGAGTTCGGTGGAAGCGGTGAGAGTACCATCCCCGTGGAGGGTGATATTGCCTTTTTCATTAGCCAGAGATACTTCAAATTCTGCCTCCTCTGATAATGCAGCACTATTGTAAGCCAACATGAAGGCTTCAATGTCGGTATCGGAGAGAGTAATCGAGCTGAAATTTATATTCATCTCGTCGGAAGGTTCGGTGAATGTGAATTTTTTGCCGGCTACTTCATACTCCCATTTGCCTGAAATGCCATTGCCGGACTTGGTTTTTATGCTGATTCTGTCGAGATTATATCCGGAGTACTTCGTTTGCTTGACAATGATTTTGCATATATCAAGCAATGGAGTCATCATCATCTCTACCGGCTCATCAGTCTTTTCCGAGTCTGCTGAACCAATGTATGTATTTTTGGAATACAGAGCATCAACTGATTCTCCACGAGATGCATTTGATGAAAGGCTTCCGGCTATAAACCCTGTTTTCGCAGCAGCTGCATAAGGATAATATGCGATAAAAGAGTGCCTGACGTCACTCCAAGCTATGTCAGTGTAAAAGCCCGCTGCGTCAGTGCCGGCAGTTGCTGCAGATATTTTAAGTTCCGCATTGCTGCTGCCTGCCTGTTCGCAATATAATCCGATTTTTGTGGATGATGGCCATACGAGGAATTCATCTGCATTGATTTGTGCTTTGCAGCTGAGAGATATGTCGCTTGTTTTCGGTTTGCTCCAATCTTGCTGGGAATACTTCTCGCCACATGATGAAGCAAGGAAGCATACGACAAGAATGGCCAATTCCAGATATTTGTGTTTCATTTCTTTTTTACATTAGAATTTGTTGCATCTGTCGAAGAATCCGATAGCGTCAAGTTCTGCTTTCATTGCAATTTCTTCAGCTTCGGTCATATTGCGGAACGGAACTCTATTCGGTCCGAGGTCAAGCCCTATAAGTTTCATGATTCTCTTGCCTCCGACGATATTTCCGCGATAGTTGCAAATTACGTTGATTACAGCCTGCGAGAAATTCTGTTTTTCCCGAGCTGTTTCGATATCGCCGTTTTTCCATGCTTCAATAATGCCGGTCAGTTCGCGTCCGTTATAGTTGGTGGTCCCGCCGATTCCGCCTTGTGCGCCTCCTTGTGCTAAAGACGGAAGTATTGTTTCGTCTTGACCATGGAGCATGTCGAACTTTCCATTCTTATATAGTCTGCACTGGTTATATTCGTAAAGGCTCTCATATGTGTATTTTATGCCGGCAAAATTTGGAATTCTGCCATCCACTGCTTTTAAGAAATCCACCATTGGGAGAAATGCTCCGTTGAATGCCGGGATATGATAATAGTAGAACGGGAGTTCCGGGGCAGCTGCAGCAATCGCTTCGCAATATTTTACGAGTTCCTCTATTCTTCCTATTTTAGGGAACGGGGGAGCCATTGCTCCAATTCCCCAGGCTCCTATTCTTTGAGCGTGGGCGGCTAGTTTTTCACTTTCTCTAAGGCAGCAGCTTCCTACGTGAACGATAACTTTAAATCCTTCGGGTGCGGCTTCTATCCACTTTTCCGCGAGCATCATTCTCTCTTCAGGCGTGAGCATATATCCCTCGCCGGAAGAGCCGTTGATAAACACGCCTTTAAGACCGTTCTTGGCAAGCATCGCGGCGTAAGCAGGAATTGGTTCAAGATTTACATTCCCTTTGGAATCGAATGGGGTAAATGGAGCGTCGATAAGTCCTTTTATCTTTTCCATAATGTACTTATATGTTATTAGTTATACTGTTCTGTGCTGGCAAAATTATTTCAATGTCAATTAATATCAAAATAATTATAATACAAAATAAATTATTTTGTAAATAAAATTAATAATATTTTGTAAAAGCATTATATATGCAGATATAAATAACTATTACACAGACTATTATGTTTAGTTTATCAGCTATAAATCACATAATTAAATAATCAATAAAAATATTAAATATACCTAAATATGTGCCTCATAGAGGCATATATTTTAAATATCTTTAGTATTTCAGAAGAATATCTGCTTCATATACTATAAATGTTTAATAAATTGTGCGCTATTCCGGATAATAACTATATTTGCACATATGAATAATATACGCACCTGCTGATTTTATATATGAAGGACGAGAATATGGTATCTGGCGTGATAACCAGAAGCGTTATGCAGCATATTATGCACAACGGTTATTTTATAATATCGGATATTATAGAGGATACTGGATATAGTGTTACGACAGTAGCAAAATACGTCGCGGAACTGATAGATGATAAGATAATATCTGAAATCGATAAGGTAAATCTGCATTCCAAGGGGAGAAAGACCGTGCGATATGGAGTCGGGGCTGAACGCTATTACTTTCTTGGCGTGAATGTAGCCCATTTTGAGGTCAGTATCGCATTGATAGATCTGTCGGGACATGTCGTAAGTGAAGACCGGAATCATGATTTCCGTTTCGAAAACAGTCATGACGCATTGGATACCATTTGTCGTTACATAATCGACTTTGTAAACAGTACTGAAAGTGTCGACATGTCAATGATTAAGGCGTGCAATTTCAACTTGTCCGGTCGTGTAAACAGCAAGAAAGGTACCAGCGGCACCATTTTCAATTTCGAGGAGACTACGTCCACACCCCTGGTGGACATTATTTCAGAAAAACTTGGCATTCGTGTTTTTATCGAGAACGACACCAAGGCAATGACTTACGGAGAGTATTATTCGGGATTGAACCGGACATATAAGAATATGTGTTTTGTCAATATCGGCTGGGGGCTTGGGCTTGGGCTTATTATCGACGGCAAACTATATTATGGTAAGGACGGCTATTCTGGAGAGTTTGGCCACGCGTATCTGTATGATAATAATATACTCTGCCATTGCGGCAAGAAAGGCTGTCTTGAGACGGAGGTGTCCGGTCGTGCTATTGTAAGGAAACTTACCGAAAGAATTTCAGCGGGGGAATCCTCTCTTCTGTCTGCAAAAGTACGTTCCGGCAAGACGATTACCAATTCTGATATCTTGGCTGCCGTCGAGAAAGAGGATGCTCTATGTATTGAACTCGTGACGGAAATGGGAAAGGAATTGGGCCGCCAGTTGGCAGGTATAGTTAACATACTGAATCCTGAGGTCATTGTGATTGGCGGGAGCTATTCCAGAATTGAGAGTTGTTATTTCCTACAATACATTAAGTTGGCGATACGCCAATACTCGTTGAGGCTTATGAGCCAAGATGTTCCTGTATTGACCTCATCACTTGGAACGGACGCTGCCGTGATCGGAGCCTGCATGATTGCTCGTAGCCGCACACTAATGGGAGAAACAGAATAACATCGTGCCTGCTCGTTAACAATCCGGTCTGAACAATCCGGTCTGAACAATCCGACCCGTAGACTATGCGGCGATCCTTTTCGTCGTGGAGCATAAGTCTCTGTTTCATAACGTATTAGCCATTTTCAGAGTTGACGAAACAGTAACTCTGAAAATGACTAACTTATTATATGACAGCTATTTACGCACCACACCAAAAAAAAGACCACACAAAAGCTAAAGCCCAGACAGCCAAGTTAAAAGACAGAGCCGGAATCGTCGGCGCATGCATGCTGGCCCGCAGCCGAATGTTTGGAATCTGAAAATTTAACAAACCTGTTTTAAACAAGGTTGTTAAATTTTGGAGAAATTTGATATCTCTGCAGAAAACATAGATACTATGGCTGAAACGACGCGTATGGAGAACTCGGTAGGATTATTTACCCAGCAGCGACTTGGCATTTGCGATGGCCTCCGGGGTGACTTTGGAGCCGCTCAGGATGCGGGCCACCTCCATGAGGCGCTCTTCGCCGGAGATACGGCGGATGGAAGTGACGGCATGGTCGTCAGGCTCAAATGTCTTGGTGACAATGTAATGCGCATCGCCTTTGGCGGCCACCTGAGGAAGATGAGTTATCGCGAAGACCTGCATGTAATCGCCCATGCTGCAGATCATTTCGCCCATCTTGTCAGCCACGCTGCCGGAAACACCGGTATCGATTTCATCGAAAATCATTGACGGCATATTCGTATAGCGAGCCATCATCGCTTTGAGACACAGCATAATACGGGACATTTCACCGCCGGACGCGCACTTGGCGACATCGACAGGATTCTTGCCGGTGGACGAAAAACGGAAAAGAATCGAATCCGAACCTGACGGTCCCTGCTGCGAAGGTTCGAGGACCACGTCGAAAACGGCCCTGTCCAGTTCCAGCGAACGGATTGAGCTGCAGATGGCATCCGCAAACTCCGGAGCAGCTTTCGCACGGGCATCATGAAGACGCTCGCACGCACCGGCCAGATTCGCCTCAGCCTCGGCAATCCGCTTCTGCAGTTCCGACTTCCGCGCCTCCAGCACAGAAGTGTCGGCCAATGCCTCCGAAAGTTTATCCCTCAATGATATAAGTTCGTCAATGCCGGAACACGAATGCTTCTTCATAAGATCATAAAGCATTGACAACCTGTCATCCACCTCCTGAAGCCTGTCATTGGAAACATCCGTCCGGGACTCCAGTTCAGACACCTCGGAAAGGATATCGTCCAGTTCCAGACGGGAAGACTCCATGCGTCCGGACAATGCCGATGCAGCCGGAACGTAAGCGGAAATCTTGTCCAGAAGCTTCGATGATTCCTTCAGGATAAAGTCAAGCGAAGGTCTCTCATCCTGTCCGTCATCAGCAGACGGATTAAAGTAATTCTCTATCTGATAAAGACTTGACTTGATTTCCTCGGCATTCGCCAGCTGTTTCTGTTCAGTTTCCAGCTCCTCCAGCTCACCCTCTTTAAGTTTGGCGGCTTCAAGCTGTGAATATTGGGCCTGATTATAATCCTGCTCCGCATTCATCTTGGCCAATGTCTCCGTGACGGAAGCCAGTTCGGATTTCAGACCGGTCAGTTCCGTCCAAGCCTCACGGCATGAGGAAAGGAGAGCGGCATCATCGGCAAAATGGTCCAGCATTGACATCTGGAAAGCCTTGTCCCTGAGCAACATCGTCTCATGCTGGGAGTGGATGTCGATCAGTCGTGAGGACAACGCGGAAAGCACTTTGAGCGGCGCCGGGGAATCATTGACAAACGAACGCGAACGCCCGGAAGCATTGATCACGCGCCTGATTATCAGCTCATCAGAATCATAGCCAATCTCATTTTCGTCCAGAAGGGCACGTATGCTGCCGTCATCATCCTTGAGATCGAACACGGCCTCGACCACGCATGTGTCACCCGACGCACCGATAGCCGAAGCATCCGCCTTGGAACCGAGCACAAGTGACAATGCACCGAGAATAATGGACTTTCCGGCACCTGTCTGACCAGTAATAATGACTAGACCCGCAGGAAACTCAATATCCAGCGAGTCTATCAGTACATAGTTCTTTATGTGCAGTTCCTTCAGCATGGCCAGATTTTACTCGGCAGCCGGTTTTTTGCCAGGACGAGCCTCCTCAGCAGCAGGCTGCTCCTGATCGTGCTTTGCCATCCTGTATGTGAGTTCATCGTTCTGGAACTCTGCAACTGCTACGAGAACAGGTTTAGGCTGTCTCTCATAATATTTCGAAATCTCAATCTGCTCACGATTCTCGAAAACCTCGTCCATAGAATCACGGTCGTTCTTGAAATCCTCAAGTTTCTTGTTCAATTCCTTCTTCTCGGCGAGCGCAATCTGATTCGCTCTCTTGTACAAAATCACTACGGTCTCATAAATGTTTCCTGTAGGGGCTGCAAGATATTTCACATCCCTGGTAATAGTGTTCTGAGGTACGTTCTTCTTATCCATTTTATTCAATATTATAATCCTGGGCATCTGCCCGCATGGCCATTCCAAGGCCTCTGATTATATATACTTTACCGGTCGCGGCAAAGTTTCATTATTTTTCAATCTGCTTTTTTGCAGCTTTTTCCGCTGTCTTTCTCTCCTTCTCGAAAGCCTTCTCCTTCTCCGTCACCTGCTCATCCGTCCCCACATACTTGCCCAATGCACGCTGTGCCTTGGCATACAATGTCTTGAGTTCCTTCGTATAAGGCGACTCCTGAATCTCTCCGATAAAGTTAAGGTAATCATCAATGAAGGTCATATAGCGCTCCTTCTGCTTCGAAGCGACACTCAACTGCGCATACTTATATGAAGACTTGGCAATATAATAGAGGATATCCTCACGATAAATATTGTCGGCATTGTCCTTCAACGTATTCCTGAACGCGACCCTGGCTGCCTTGTAATCCTCCATATTGTAATAGAGCTTCGCAGCCTCATAGGCCTTGCGGTCCAGTCGCTGGTTCAGATCCTTCAGCATCGCATCGCACTCCTCCTTGTGGGAATCATTGCCGTAATCCTTTCTGTACTCGGCAATTGCATTGATAGCCAATTTCGTAGGAGTCTGGTCGAGCTCGTATCTCAATGTCGACTTGTACAGACAGTCGAGTCTGAGGAAACGGGCCTCTTCAGCGAACGGGCTGCGCGGGAAATTCGACACGAAACGCGAGAAATTCGCCTCTGCCGTGATATAATCCTTGAACTTATAATTGCTCAATCCCCAATAGTATTGAACGGTATCATCCTTCTCCGTACCATCCGTGAGCACCGACATTGACTCGAACAGCGAAGCCGCCTTCTGGTATTTTCCCTTGTCGAAATACTGGAACGCCGCCTTATATTTGGCATCCACATCGTTGCTGGACAGCAGCGTGTCATACTGCGATTTGCAGGAGACCGCCGCCAGCAGAGTGACTGCGCCCCAGACTACTTTTCTGAATGAATTCATTTCTTTCAATTATTTATGCGCGTTAAGGAACTTCTCCACGTCAAGTGCCGCCCGACAGCCTGATCCGGCAGCCGTAACTGCCTGTCTGTAAAGCGGATCCTGAACATCACCGGCAGCAAAAACACCCTCAACATCCGTCTCGGAAGTCTTGCCCCGCGTGATGATGTAACCGTTTTCATCGATGGAAACCCACTCCTTGAAAAGGTCTGAATTCGGGTGATGCCCGATGCCGAGGAAAAATCCGTCGATTGCAATATCAAAAACCTTACCATCTTTTCTCATAAGACGCGCTCCGGTAACTCCCGACTCGTCCCCGAGGATTTCCTGCGTATTGCAATTCCACAATACCTCTATATTAGGGGTGTTCAAAACACGCTCCTGCATAGCCTTCGACGCACGGAAAACATCACGGCGCACAATCATATAGACCTTGCTGCAAAGCCCGGCAAGATATGTCGCCTCCTCGCATGCCGTATCGCCGCCGCCGACCACGGCAACAACCTTCTTCCTATAGAAGAATCCGTCGCAAGTCGCGCACGCCGACACTCCGAGCCCCTTGAATTTCTGCTCCGACGGCAAGCCCAGATACTTCGCTGTCGCGCCGGTAGCTATTATCAATGTCTCCGCGACCAGTTCCCTGCCATTGTCGTCGACCAGCTTGAAAGGTCTGGAGGAGAGATCTGCTGACACAATGCGGCCGGAACGGATTTCTGCTCCGAACCTTGCTGCCTGTGCTTTCATCGAAGCCATCAGCATATTGGCATCCACGCCATTTTCGAAACCCGGATAGTTTTCCACCATCGTAGTGGTGGTCAGCTGTCCGCCCGGCTCCATTCCCTCATAAAGGACAGTCTGGATTCCGGCTCTTCCCGTATAGGTCGCTGCCGTGTAACCGGCTGGACCTGAACCTATTATAAGACACTTTATATTTTCCATCGCTTACTGTTTTTTTTGGTTGCGGTTTTCGACGGCTTGGCAGTCTTGGAAGACTTGGCCGACTTTCCGGATTTGGATTTGGAGAGCTTTATCGCCTGCTGCACCTTGGCCTTGCGGGCAGCCTTGTCTCCCTCTCCGGCAGCCGGTTTCGGAGCCCTGACCTTGACAGGTTTCTCGCTGACAGGCTCCTCATTGACAGGCATCTCGACGACCGGACCGGCATTGGACTCTACCGGCCCAGCTTCTTCAGAAAACGGCTTAGCCTCCCAAGCATTGTCCCCGGACGGACGTCTGGAGAATCCTGGGCGGGAGCCTCTTCCTGTTCGCGGAGAGTCACTGCCTTCGCGCCTTGTCCTCGGGCGCTCGCTGTCACCGAATCTTCTTGCCGGACGCTCGTTTTCATTGTCCTGAAACTTCCTGCGCCTGGGAGAATCCTCCTCGGATGCGTCACGGTAGCTTTTGCGCGGACCTGCTGGACGCTTGTCGCCGTCCTTCTTGCGGGTGGTCTTGTCGAACACCTTCGTCGCCGGGCGACGCTCCTCGTATTGTCCAGGAATATCTTCGTAATGGCTCAGCCTGTCTTCGTTGCCAGTCTCAACCAATTCATAATCAAGGAGTTTCTGCTCCAGATTAGTAGATTTCACGCGGATTTTCACAGGGTCGCCGAGGTTATAGATGACGCCTGTACGCTTGCCCACGATGCGGTAATGCTCCTGGTCGAACTCGAAGAAATCGGACTGGATATCGCGGAGCGCGACCATTCCTTCAATCTTGGTAGGCTCGATTTCCACGTACATTCCCCATTCGGTAAGACCGGAGATATGGCCATCGTACTCGCCGCCGACCTTGTCCTGCATAAATTCCACGAGCTTGTATTTCGTGCTGGACCTTTCTGCCTCAGCTGCAATCACTTCCCTTTCAGAAGCATGTTTACACTGGTCCTCGTAATATGCCTTGCTCTGCGAATCCGCACCATCGAGATACATCTGCAGAAGCCTGTGCACCATGGTATCCGGATAACGGCGGATAGGCGATGTGAAATGCGTGTAGAACTTGAATCCCAGACCATAATGGCCGATATTGTCAGTGCTGTAACATGCCTTCGCCATTGAGCGCAGCGCCAGAATCTCGATTGCGCTGAATTCCGGCTTGTCCTTCGCTTCCGCGAGGAGTCCGTTCAATGCCTTGGCGAGTTTCCTCCCGTCTTCAGCTTCTTCCATCTTATATCCGAAATTGCCGGCGAACTTGCGGAGTCCGTCGACTTTTTCCAGATTAGGCACGTCGTGAATACGATATACGAATGTCTTGGCGGTCTTCTTCGCCACGCCGTTCATCTTTCCGCCGGTAGCGATAAACTCTGCTACTGAGCGGTTTGCAAGAAGCATGAACTCCTCGATAAGCCAGTTGGCTTCCTTGGAAATCTTCTGATATACGCGTACCGGACGACCTTTTTCATCGACTTCCACCTTCATTTCCGGTCTGTCGAAACTGATGGCGCCCGCAGCGAATCTACGTTTACGGAGAATCGATGCCAGCTTGTGCAATATCAATACGGCTTCCTTGAGTTCACGCGGAATGACGCATCCCTCGTAAACGCCCTCGCCCATCATTGCCTCGTTATTATCTTTCGCACGGCGTTCTGCCGCCTCCGGCGAAGCTTCGAGAATCGGGTCCTTCACCGCCGAATGGATGCCGTCGGTACCGCCCCTGAGCTCCATGTCGAGAGACTTTTCGCCGTTGTCAATTATCTGCTGTGCAGTCTCATATGCGAATCTGTAGTCGGATTTTATCACTGTCCTGCCGAACCACGTACTCTGGATTCCCGCGAGCGGAGAGAGTTCGAAAACAGCCGAGAATGTGAGTTTTTCCTCGTTCGGACGAAGCGAGCAGAGCTTGTTGGAAAGCTTTTCCGGGAGCATCGGCACCGTGCGGTCTACCAAATAGACGGATGTGCCGCGGGACTGTGCTTCCTTGTCGACTACGGAACCAGGTGTAACATAATAAGATACGTCCGCGATATGCACGCCGACTTCATAGTTCCCGTTGCTGAGTTTCCTGAAAGAAAGCGCGTCATCGAAGTCCTTGGCGTCTTCAGGGTCAATCGTGAATGTCAATATATCCCTGAAGTCCTTACGTCCTTTAATGTCCTCAGCTGTAATCTTTTCTGATATGTTGTCAGCGGCGTTTTCCACTTCAGGCTCGAACCTGTAAGGCAGGCCGTATTCCGCCAGGATGGAGTGCATCTCGGTGTCGTTTTCGCCCGGCTCGCCAAGCACGTCGACCAGATGTCCCTTCGGATTAGGTTCTCCCCTGTCCCAGCTGTCGACCAGCGCAGCCACTTTAAGTCCGCTGCGCACTTTCAATTCCTGCCCGACGCCGTCGACTGTTTCAATGACTCCGGCCACGGAAAATTCCCCGTCGCCGAGTTTCTTCAAGTACCCGGTTTCCGGCACGGCGCTCTTCCTGCGATGAACCGGCGTTCCGTTTTCGTCAGTTATGTCAATGCTGATGTCGTATGGCATGACTCTGCTCTGCATGAGCACCCATGCCTGGTTCCCGACCACGTGAAGTATGCCGACAAAAGGCTTGCGAGACCTCTCGACTATCTCTGTAACAATGCCTTCCTGTCTTCTGGTTTCTGTCTTTTCTTTCGTTATCGAGACTTTGACAATGTCGCCGTTCAGGGCTCCCTTGGTCTTGCCCTGCCTTACATAGACATCATCTTCCATATCCTCGACCTTGACGAAGACGAATCCATCCCGCGTCATCTGGACAGTGCCAGTGTACACAGGATATTCCTTCTTCTTGTCATCATCTTTCTTGCGGCCTTTTTTAAAGAAGCTGCCGCCATTTCGCCCGGCCCCACGTCCGGTGCTTTTCCTTCTTGAATCTTCGTGCCCGCGATTACCGCCTTTACGTCCTCGTCTGTCAAAAGCCATGATGTAATTTTATATTTGCTTAAATCTCACAAATTTAAGAATAAAACGCCAATATTCCTTGCTTTCATCTGTTTATCAGGGATGATTTTTCAGCGGCTGCCCCTCGACTTGCCGGCGCACCTCCGCGGTTACGTGGCGGGACGCGTCCACGCCTAATTTTGTAACTCATTGATAATCAATACTATTTCAAAGCAAGGCGTGGACGCGTCCCGCCAGGGCAATTTAGGGACACTGACCCAGCGGTCTTGGGTAACCCTGAAATATTTTCTACGGAAACTTGATAATCAGACAATTAAACACTATCTTGCTGAAAATTATCACGAAAATGAAATATTGCCCTAACTGCGGAAAACCTGTGGAAGACGGAACCAAGTTCTGTCCTGAATGCGGCGCCTCGCTCCAGCCGGAACCGAGGAAACCTTCGAACATCAACAATGAAGACAGATGGCTAGTCACATTGCTGCTGAGCATTCTTGTCGGCAGCCTCGGCGTGCATCGATTCTATACCGGAAATGTCCTCACGGGAGTTTTGATGATCCTGACATGTGGCGGCTGCGGAGTCTGGACCATCATTGACATAGTCATGATTGCCGGGAACACGTATCGCGACGGCGACGGTAACACTTTGAAATAACAAACAAAACAAACACAAGACAATGAAGCTGGACGACAGCGCTGTGCAGGCAAGCAATGATGCGACGTTCTTGTTCTAAAACAATCATCCTGGCAGCGGCTGCAATACTGCTGTCAGGACTGTTTCTATATATCTACGCCACAACCAATCCGGAATCCAGCCGCCTGTTTCCCAAATGCATTTTCCTGCAGCTGACAGGTTTACGTTGTCCAGGTTGCGGCTCGCAGCGCGTTGTCCACTCCCTTCTGAACGGTGACGTCGCTGCCGCGTTCAGGTACAATGCATTCCTGGTGCTGATGATTCCGTATGTCTCGGTGCTGGCATTCGCGACCTTCTTCAAGAACCGCGTGCCCGGGCTTTACAATGCCCTCTGCCATCCGGCCGTCATCGTGGCAATACTCGTGCTTACGATTCTCTGGTGGATTTTCCGCAACGTCTTCGGATGGTAAAATCCTGATTCAGCGCATTTTACAACTTACGGTTCGCATAATTCGCAATACAATCCGGAATCTGGATCTCGTAGTCGGAGTCGTCAAGCAGCGGCGATGTCAGCAGCATGTCGGCAGTCGTACGGTTCGTGGCGAACGCAATGTTATACAACGACGCTAGCCGGGACAATGCCGATACATCATTCTGATGTCCCTGGACAATGAGGTTGTCGCAGAAGAAAATCAGCATGTCAATCCTGCGTTCGGCGATCATTGCACCGATTTGCTGGTCACCTCCGAGTGGTCCTGACAGCAGCCTGGTAACCTTGCCTCTGAACGGGAACTTTTCCACGCCGTCGATTTCGACCGATATCTCTTCAATGAGACGTCCGGTAGTTCCGGTAGCATACAGGTTGTGCTTCGAAAGCATTGACGCATTGAACTTTACCCATGAAATAAGCTCTTCCTTCCTGCCGTCATGCGCCACAAGCGCGATATTCAATTTCTTCATAATAATAATTCCTCCAAACAAACTTTTGCGCTTCAAAATTCATGCAATTCGACGAAGGCAGACACACAAAAAAACAGACCTCGGAAAGAAGTCTGTTTTTTGGAGGGTGAACGGTGGGGCTCGAACCCACGACAACCAGAACCACAATCTGGCGCTCTACCAACTGAACTACGCTCACCATGTTTAGGATTGCAAAGGTAATGATATTTTTTTAATCTGCAAGGGGTTCGTGGTGTTTTTTGCAAATAACCCCAAAAATCGGAAGCGGGAGGTGCAAAACTTGAACTGATTTAGAGAACTTCTTATTATATTTGCCCGATAGTTATAACTTGGCGAGCATTGGAAAATGAAACGGCGGAAACGCGTAAATCATTCCCGATGATTGCCTTAAAACAAAAACAAACAAATGGCAAGAGAAATAAAGTTTTCTCTGGTATACAGGGACATGTGGCAGTCTTCCGGCAAGTACGTGCCGAGAGTGGACCAGCTGGAAGAAGTTGCACCGGCAATCATTGACATGGGATGCTTCGACAGAGTCGAGACCAATGGCGGCGCATTCGAACAGGTAAACCTCCTTTTCGGCGAGAACCCTAACGTGGCCGTACGCAGATGGACTGCACCATTCCACAAGGCCGGCATTCAGACACACATGCTGGAACGCGGACTTAACGCATTGAGAATGAACCCGGTACCGGCAGACGTACGAGAGTTGATGTACAAGGTCAAGAAAGCACAGGGCACTGACATCGCCAGATCATTCTGCGGCCTGAACGACCACAGGAACCTGAAATTGTCGGTAGAATATGCGAAGAAAGCCGGGATGATTTCACAGGTGGCACTTTCCATCACCCACTCCCCTGTCCACACGGTGGAATATTACATGGGCATCGTGGACAAAGTCGTGGAATACGGCTGCGATGAAATCTGTCTGAAAGACATGGCCGGCGTCGGAAGACCGACATTCCTGGCAGAACTCACAAGCTGCATCAAGAAGAAATATCCGCACATCCTGGTACAATACCACGGCCACACAGGCCCGGGATTTTCTCCGGCATCAATGCTGGAAGTAGCACGTGCAGGCGCTGATTATCTGGATGTTGCAGTAGAGCCTCTTTCATGGGGCAAGATTCATCCGGACGTGATAACCATCCGCGAAATGATGCGCGCCGACGGATTCATTGTCAAGGACCTGAACATGGACGCATACATGGAAGTGCGCCGCCTCACACAGAAATTCATTGACGATTTCCTCGGATATTGGATCAATCCTTCGAACCACCTGATGTCGTCGCTGCTCGTCGGCTGCGGCCTCCCGGGCGGAATGATGGGTTCAATGATGGCAGACCTGAAGGGATTCCAAGCTGCCATCAATGCTTCAGAACGCGCTCACGGACGTCCGGAAATCAGTCTGGACACATTGATGGTCAAGCTGTTCGAAGAAGTACAATATGTCTGGCCGAAACTGGGCTACCCTCCACTGGTAACACCGTTCAGCCAGTATGTGAAGAACACCTCCCTCATGAACCTGCTGAACGTCCTCAACGGCAAGCCTAGGTGGACCACCATTGACAAGGACACTTGGGGCATGATTCTGGGCCGCATGGGACAGCTTCCGGGAACGCTTGCGCCGGAAATCATTGACCTGGCGAAGGAAAAGAACATGGAATTCTACACCGGCAACCCGCAGGACATGTACCCGGACGAGCTGCCTAAGTTCCGCCAGATGATGAAGGACGAAGGCTGGGACGAGGGGCAGGACCAGGAGGAGCTTTTCGAGTTCGCAATGCACGAGAGACAGTACCGCGACTACAAGAGCGGCGTCGCCAAGGAGAGGTTCAATGCTGAGCTTAAAGACTTGAAGACCAAGGCAGGAGCACCGATAAACGTCGTGCGCCCGGTAGTGGAAATGCCTAAGTTCAATGTCGAGGAATACGCGCAGAAATATCCTCATGCAGTTCCGGTCCAGGCCCCGGCAAAGGGCCAGTTGATGTGGCAGTTGGATGTCGACGATGATTCGACGGCGCCTATTGCAGGTACCAAGGTCAATGCCGGCGAGGCAATGGGCCACATCCAGACATACTACGGAATGGAAGACATTGTTCCGGCTATCGACGGTCGCGTGGTCGCAGTAACCGGCAAACAGGGCGACAAGGTGGTCAAGGGCGAGATTATCGCTTTCGTCGAAGGCGCGAAAGAATAATCACTTCCGTTTATATGCGCGGCTCGGCCTGCAGATGATTTGAATGTCAATATCTTCCACATGATATCCACGGAACCTCCGGCTTGAAAGACGGGATGTGACAAGTTCGATGGTCTCGTCGTCGATCACATCCGTGAAAGTATTGTTCACATGGTCGTATAGGTGGAGATGCTTGAAGGTATTGACATCGAAATACATCTTGCTGTTCGAGCTCATCCTGTAATTGTAGATTCCCAGCAATGCTATCTGCGTCAGGATGTTATATACTGAAGCCACGGTTACTTTGACGATACCGTCTTCCCTGATCTTGTCAGTGACCATGTCAGCGGAAGCATGACCGAGAGCGAGCATGGCCTCATGGACAGCAATCCTCTGCTGCGTAGCTTTCAAATTATGTTTCTTCAGCAGGCGCTTGAATTCCTCGACATTCGGGGCTTCATATGTCTGTTTAATCATATATTGGACTCATTTTCCATTCATCGCGCAAAGTTAGCTATTTTATAACAATTATAAAATAGGTTTGCATCGTGAAAATCCTGCAAGTCAGCCACTCGCGTTCCGGCAGAAAATAGTTATATTTGCAGGATATTTGGAACCAAATAATTATAGATATATGGACAGAAAAGTTCTTCTTATGATTCTGGATGGTTGGGGTGAAGGCAGACATGACCACTCCAATGCCATCTACACGGCTGGTGCGCCTTTCATTGACTCTCTCAGAGCGAAATATCCTATGAGCCATTTGCAGACATGCGGCGAGGCTGTCGGTCTTCCTGACGGACAGATGGGAAACTCCGAGGTCGGCCACATGAACCTGGGTGCAGGACGCGTTGTATATCAGGATCTTATGAAAATCAACAAGACCTGCCGCGAGCACAAGCTGCTTACCAGAGCGGAGATAAAAGGCGTATATGACTATGTAAAGCAGACCGGAAAGAAGCTCCACCTCATGGGACTTTGTTCAACCGGCGGCGTACACAGTTCTCTCGACCACTACTACGAATTCCTGAATGTCGCTAAAGAATATGGTCTGGACAATGTTTTCGTGCATTGCTTCATGGACGGACGTGACACTGACCCGCACAGCGGAAAGGGCTTCGTGGCTGATCTCGAGAAACATATGGCAGAGAGCACCGGAAAGGTCGCTTCCGTCTGCGGCCGTTTCTATGCAATGGACAGGGACAAGAGATGGAACCGTGTAAAAGAGGCTTACGACCTGCTCGTGAACGGACAGGGCGCAGCTTTCACCTCTGCGACTGACGGTATCCAGGCTTCATATGATGCCGACGTGACCGATGAGTTCATCAAGCCGATCGTCATTACCGATGCTGCAGGCGCACCTCTCGCCAAGATCGAGGAGGGCGATGCCATCATTTTCATGAATTTCCGCAATGACCGCGCACGTGAAATCACCGCAGTGCTCACCCAGCAGGACATGCCTGAGGAGGGAATGCACATCATTCCTAATC